>Ga0070738_10000347_pt1 | contig 139637 bp, 104 predicted proteins | sample Coa_R2_2_FD_66446 | JGI IMG/M metagenome (GOLD analysis project Ga0070738, IMG submission 66446) | Surface soil microbial communities from Centralia Pennsylvania, which are recovering from an underground coalmine fire - Coalmine... | ecosystem: Environmental > Terrestrial > Soil >... | reverse complement strand
TGACCCGGCCCCGCCGTCGTGTGAAAGTCGACTGACATGAACGGCGAAGGAAAGCTACGAACGAGCTAATGAGATCCGGAATTCCTAGCTATGAATGGCACAGTCTTGGCGGGCAGGTCAAACTCCCGGCTCCTGCACCTCGAAATCGATCGCATCTCCTTCGTGCAGCTCCGCTTCCTGCATAACGGATTTCGGAATCCTGATCGCGGGCGCGTTGCCCCATTTGGCGACTGCGGTAACGGGGTGTGATCGCATCTTGATTTTTCCTGTTTGGTATATACATTTGTATATACTCTGTCGTAGCTGCGTAATGGCAACGAGCATGCTCTCGATCCACCAACCGATCCTCACCAATCTTTGAGAGAGTCTCGCCGCCCGCCAGCGCTATGGTAGTCTGAAAATCGTCGCATTACACGCTCTATCCGCTCGCTGCGGATCGCCACGACCTTTTCGCTCATGTCGCTGCAGGTTTTTTTGCAAGCTCGATTGCTCGGCGCCGAAGATTTCCTCTCCGGACAGACCGAGCAAACCGAAACTGTCGGCGATCTGATCGGACGCGGTGCGTGGCTCACCTTATTCGGCGAAGTTCTCCCGCGCGCTTTACTCGCTGAATTGAAGCTTTCGCGCATGCTTCTCGGCTCGAGCAGCGCCGAACAATTTCTGCTGGTGCTGGCCGAAGAAGACATTCCGCGCGCCAACGATTTCCTCAATAACGCCGGCAGCAAAATCGCAGAGCTTTCTTCGGGCAAGCTCCAACTCGTGTGGGCGAGCACCGAAAATTTAGGTGCGTGGCCAGTGGTGCGCAAGCGCCTGGAGGATGCGTTGGCCGCTCGCGTGTGCTGTCCCATAAGTCAAAGCAGCGCCGGGGAACGGTTCGAGCCTTTTCGAGTGCAAGCCAGCGAAGGGAATGGAGCCGTCTTCGCAAATTTCGCGCAAGTCATCATTTCCGCCCAGACAATCGGCTGGTCGCCGGACGAACCACTGCTCCTCGCCTGGGACACCGGCCGGCACCAATGGCGTTTAACAGAGCATGCCGCGCCGGACGAAGACAGTATTCTCTTCCCGCGTCGTTTCGCCATGAATGAGGAAGGCGGCGAACCGGCCAGCCTGCACGAGCTCGCCGAACGAGCCGAAGGCGCGGACCGCTGGGGTATTCTGCGCGGCGATGTGGATCATTTCGAAATTCAGCTGCGCCGTGCCGCTTCAATCGAAGACCACCTGCAGCTCTCGGCGCTTTTTAAACAATTTTTCGCGGGCGAGCTGGCCGTACTCTGCGCGCTCCCCGAGTTCTGGCGCAAGGTGAGCGTAATCTATCGCGGGGGTGACGATTTCGTCGTACTCGGCAGCTGGGACGCGCTGATTCTTTTTGCACGTGAATTGCAGCGCCTCTTTGAAAAATTCGCTGAGCAGCATCTGGCGAACCTTCCGGGCGTGGAGGCCAAGACCATCAGCATGGCGCTGGTGCTTGCGCCTGCGCTCGAGTCTTCTGCCGCGGCAGTGGCCGCCGAGGCATCCATCGAGCTACGCGCCAGCAAATCCAGTGAACTCGGCTCCATTCATCTCTTCGGACGCACCCTCGAGTGGAAGCGCCTCAACGATGCCGAGGAATTAAAAGCCGGACTGGTGCGGCTCGTCCGCGAATTTCGCTATCCACCCGGTTACTTAAACGATCTGGCTGCCGTCTATCGGGAAAGTAAAATCGTGCGGGAAACGATCGCCGGCAGCTTGCGTCGGGGCAAAGCGCAGCGCATCGACAAGCCCTGGCGGACGTACCTGCGATTGAGCCGCGTCATCCCGCCTCCCCGCGGCAAGGAACAAACCAGCGTGCGCAACGCCGTGATCACAAACCTGATCGGAAAGCGCGGCGCTGGTCTGAAATTGAGGCCCTCCGGACGCGTCGGACTCGAATGGGCGCGACTCGAGGCAAGCGCGTAACCGTAACCGCCGGCCCGGGCACATACAGTAAGGACGATCAATGGCTGAAGTAGAAGAGAAAAAGACAGAAGAGCGCCGCTCAAATGAGAATCGCCCTCCCCGTGAAAATCGCGGTGGCGGCGGTCCGCGTCCGAACGAACGTGGTGAAGGTCGCGGGGACCGTGGTGGTGGTGATCGTGGTCCGCGCGAAGGCCGCGGCGGTCCCGGTGGACGCCCCGGTGGCGATCGCCGTCCCGAAGGCCCGCCCGAGATCGACCTGGAAAAGCTGATCAGCGACAGTCTGTATCTCGACAATCAGGCGCACGTCGTCGTCAGCCGCATGCGCGACATGGATTCGGGCACCAAGAGCCAGCTGCGACGCCTCTATAACGCCGTCCGCCGCGCCACCCGGGCTCCGGAAAACGAGCGCCAGCATGAGTTCGTGATGGTCCGAGCGCGGCTCGCCTACACCATCGCGCGTCACTCCCTGCGCAGCCTCGATGCGCTCGAGCGTCTGCTCCTGCAGGTCACGCGCAAAAACGACACCCGCGGCTACGAGCGCTTTCGCGATCTCTTCGAAGCCATCATTGCTTACAACGAATAAGGCCCATCACACGCATGAGTTCCCATACCGCAGAAACCGAACTGACGTTCTTAGGAAAGCTGGTGCTCGAAGGCGAAATCACCTGCCAGACCGGGCTGCACATCGGCGCTGGTAAAGGCTCGCTTGAAATTGGGGGCGCCGACAATCCCGTGGTCAAAGACGCCTTCGGCATCCCGTACATCCCCGGCAGCTCTCTGCGCGGCCGTCTGCGCTCGCTGCTGGAACAAACCATGGGTCTGGCCGTTCCGAGCGAGCTGGTCTATCTTTCCAAGCGCCGCGGCCAGGAAGTGCGCATTCACCAGAGCGAACGTCCCGACGACGAGATCTGCATCCTGTTCGGCCGCAACTCTGGCCGTATGGAGCGCGTTGCGGGCGAAAGCACCGAATCCTCCGCCGCCACTCCCGCCCGCCTCACCGTCTACGATGCGCCGCTGGTGGTCGATAGCATCACCTCGCAGATGCGCGAAAATCTCGATGACGAGCTGACCGAAGTCAAGAGCGAAAATGCGGTCGATCGCATCACCTCGCAGGCCAATCCGCGCACGCTCGAGCGTGTTCCGGCGGGCGCCCGGTTCCGCTTCCGGCTCGTTCTCGACGTGCTCTGCAATGAAGACAAGCCGCTGCTGGCGCGCGTAGCTGAAGGTCTCCGACTGCTTGAAGACGATGCGCTCGGCGGCGGTGGCAGCCGCGGCAATGGGCGCGTCTCTTTCGGCAATCTGAATCTGATCTGGCGCGGCAAGGACTATTACGCCAAAGGTGCGCCCGAAACGTCCCTGCTCTCAGGCTCAGACCTCGCACAGTTCCAGCAGTTCGCCAGCTCGGACGACCTCGCGGAAAAGCTCGCCTGAATGCCGTCTGCCCTGTTGATCCGGCTTCGGCCACGCGGACCCTGGCGCTATGGCCCGGCTGACGGCGCGCACGACGGAGTCGACCAACTCTATCGCAGCGACCGACTGTTTTCCGCCGTAACGCTCGCCATGCAGAAGCTCGGCTATCTGGAAGAGTGGCTGGACTCGACTGCCCGCGCCTCGCAGTCCGGCATCGCGTTCAGTTCGTTTTTTCCGTTTCAGGGCGACACGCTGTTCGCCATCCCTCCTGCGAGCATCTGGCCGCCTCCCACGGCTCAGGTGACAGCTCCGAATCCCGTATTCCTGGCCAAGATTCGCTGGAAATCGGTCTCCTTTGTGCCGCTATCGGTTATAGACACGCTGCTCACCGGCGGCTCCATTCTGGCCGAACACTGGCTGCCCGATTCCGAGAGCAGTTGCTTGTTGCGGCGCGACCGTCCGAGCGCGCCCCCAATGCGCGTAGCCATCCGGCAGACGGTGCGGGTTGACCGGTTAACCCGCAAAGCACACGCGCCCGCGGCCGCGGCCGCTGTCGAATTCGAACCCAATGCCGGACTGTGGACGCTGGCTCGTTTCAAAAACGAAGCCATTGAGGATACCTGGGGCGAACGGCTGAAAGGCGCTTTCCGGCTGCTGGCCGATTCCGGATTTGGCGGGCGCCGGTCGAGCGGCTGGGGCCAATCGCACGAACCCGAGTTCAGCCGGGGCGAATGGCCTGGCTTCGTTTTTCCAAAACTGGCTCGCGCGATCCGGAGTTCGAATGGCAGTTCGCGCTACTGGCTGCTTTCGCTCTTTGTTCCCGGCGCGCAGGATAGCGTCGACTGGCGCGCAGGAAATTACCAGCTCGTCACCCGGGCCGGACGAATCGAGAATGGCGCAGGCAGTGGCGCGGAAAAGAAATCACTCCGCATGATCGCGGAAGGCTCCGTGCTCGCAGCAGCAGGCGAGCCGGCAGGAGCAGCCGTGGATGTCGCTCCCGATCACTTCGCCCATCCGGTCTATCGCGCTGGGATCGCGCTAGCCCTCGAATTGCCCGAGATCGCTGAGGCTGCCCCGGTCGAGGAACCGCAAACCGAAGAAGCCGTGATCGAGCCCTGCGAACCCGGAATCGAAACCAGCGAGCGTGAGCGAGCGAATCCGGATCAAACCGCCATCGTCGCCGACGAACCCGGAACTCCCTCCCAACCCGAAGAATTTGGGAACGGAGCCAGGGAGCCTGAGCAACCCGGCTCGGACCCCGAGCCGCCTGGCGCTACCGAAGAGCAACCGGCCACAACGCACGAAGAGGGTGACGATGCAATATAACGTAACCGCCCTCACACCCCTGCTCGTCGGCGATGGCCGCGAACTCTCGCCAATCGACTACATGGTCTGGAAAGACCAGGTCAACGTGCTCGATCAGGCCCGCATTTTTCGCCTGCTCGCCCGAGGCCCGCGTCTCGAAGGCTATCTGACCCAGCTCCGTAAAGCCAGCAAGCTCGATTTTGCTTCCTGGGGCGGGTTCGCTCAGAATTTTTCGCAGCGGCGCATCCCATTCGAATCAGCCGATCTAACCGCAATCTGGAACGCCGCAGCCTCCGAGTCGCTGTTTATCCCGACGTTCGCAGCCGAAACGCGGGGCAATTATCTACCCGGGTCCGCGCTCAAGGGCGCCTTGCGAACCGGTCTGGTTTTCAGCCGGTGGTCCCCTGCTATCGTCGAAAAACTCGCCTCCTCGATAGAGGAACGGGTTCCGCGCCGCGCCGCCGAACCGGCCGAATCGAATGCCGGGGCTTCGCAGGTCAGGATTTTCGGGATTAGCGATAGCCGGAGCATACCGCCGACAGCGTTCAAGGTGTTCCTGACGCGGACCGCCTCGCTCGATACGCGCCAGCCCGGAAAACCGCAGCTGGCCTGGAAAGTAGCCGGGCGCGGCAGCGTGGCCGGATCGCGCGCCTCCGACTCCACACCGATTTTTGCGGAAATGGCCGCTCCCGGAACCACCTTCTCCGGCGAATGGCTGGAACGATCCTTTCTCGAAAATCCGGAGCTGACGCGCGCGCTCGGCTGGCGATCGGTGCCTGATCTTGCCGGAATTTTCAATGCGGCCAACGAGTTTGCAGCCGCGCAACTCAAACTTCATGCGCAGTTCGCCGAGATGGCGGGCCTGGAACGCGTGCAATCCGCCCTTGCACGCCTGGAAGCGGAACTAGCAGCCGCGCGCGAAAAACCGCTCAGCTGTCTGATCGCGCTGGGCTGGGGTGCCGGCTTTCTTTCGAAAGCGGCCGTTCTCGACACGGATAACGCCGCTTACCGGAAAATTCTCAGGGCAGTACCAGCGATTGGCAGGAGCCTGCGCGACAACGTTCCCTTTCCGAAGACCCGCCATGTCGTATTTCAAGGCGGCCAACCGGCAACGCTGCCAGGTTGGGTACGCCTCGAACTACAGCACTGAAACTTCTGGTACAACCCGGCCACTAGTTTTTCATGAAGTTGGCGCCGGAATTGCCGATAAGGCTCAGTATGATGGGTATGTTGGGCCGTTTGTCAGCTCGAAGCTGGGGCGGATTGGATTAATCGATGCAAAACGCGATCTACAACGCTTACTTCGGCTTCAAAGAAAATCCGTTTAATATCAGCCCGGATCCGGAGTTTCTGTACCGCAGCCCGCAGCACGAAGAAGCGCTGGCGAATCTGACCTACGGCGTTCGAAGCCGCCGCGGGTTTATTGTGCTGACCGGCGAAGTCGGTACGGGCAAGACGACCATGCTCGAGTGCCTGCGCGACGTGCTCGATGCCCAGCGCACCGAATTCGCATTTATTTTCAATTCGCGCCTCACGCCCGACCAGTTTTTCGAAATGATGGCCTACGATTTCGATCTGAAATGCGATCGGAAATCGAAAACGGACGTCCTTTTCGCGCTGAATAATCTGCTGCTGGAGCAGGCTCATCGGAACCGCACCTGCGTGCTGATCGTGGATGAGGCGCACAATCTCGAGTGGGAAGTGCTCGAAGAGATCCGCCTGCTCGGAAACCTGGAAAACCGGCAAGGCAAGCTGCTGCAGATCATCCTTTCCGGCCAGCCGGAGCTCGACCGCAAACTGGACGCGCCCAATCTGCGCCAGCTCAAGCAGCGGGTCGTGCTGCGCTGCACGTTGAACCCGCTCACCCCGGAAGAAACAGCCGCTTACGTGGGAACACGAATGGCACGGGCCGGCATGCCGAACCAGCGCGTTTTTTCTCCGGAGATGCTGGAGGAGATCCACCACCGCGCCCGCGGTATCCCGCGGGTAATCAACCTGCTTTGCGACAACCTGCTCGTCACGGCCTTCGCCATGGAACAGCGCACGGCAACGGAAGAGATGCTGGACGAAGTCTGCCAGGATCTGCGCCTCGACTGGCCCGGTTCTGCTCGCGACCGGCGTGGACGCGGACGTTATGAGACGGCCGACGAGCCATACCCGCACGTTTCGCTGCCCGGCCGCGGCGATTAAGCCGGTTCGCGCAGCCGCGCCGCTCTCGTCAATAAATAATCCCGCTCCGGAAGGCTGGTCGTCCCGCCCGCTGCCCGCTCATAATATTCGAGCGCCGCTCTTCGATCGCCCGCCATTTCCAACAAATGCGCGCGCACGGCATAAAGCCGGTGATGTTCTGTCAACCGATCATCTTTTTCGATCTGCTCCAGCATGTTGAGACCGGTACTCGGACCATCGACCATCGCGCGCGCAACCGCGTAATTCAACCGCACCATCGGATTATCGCCAATTCGCACCAGCAGCGAGTACAGGGCGACGATCTGCGGCCAGTCGGTTTGCTCCCACGTTTCGGCTTCGTCGTGAACGGCCGCTATGGCCGCCTGTAGCTGATACGGTCCGACCCCGCCCTTGGGCAGAGTCTCGGAAAGCAGCGCAACCCCTTCTTCGATCAGCGCGCGATTCCATAATCGCCGGTCCTGCTCGGAAAGCGGAATCAATTCGCCAGCGCTGCCGGTTCGAGCGCTGCGTCGCGCATCGGTGAGCAGCATGAGCGCAAGCAATCCAGCGGCCTCCGGCTCTGTCGGCAGACGTTCGCGTACAAGCCGTGCCAGGCGAATGGCCTCACCGGAAAGTTCGACCCGCGTAAGTTCGGGGCCTGTGCTGCTTGCGTATCCCTCGTTGAAAATGAGGTACAGCACGTGCAGAACGCTGCGCAGCCGGTCGTTCCACTGGCTTCGTTCCGGCATTTCAAAGCGCATTCCGGAAGACTTGACCGTCTGCTTCGCCCGGCTGATCCGCTGCGCCATGGTCGCTTCGGGCACGAAAAAGGCGTTCGCGATTTCCGCCGTGGTCAACCCGCCGACCGCGCGCAGCGTAAGCGCAATCGCCGAGGAAGGCGTCAGAGCAGGATGGCAGCATAGGAAAAGCAGCAGCAGCGTGTCATCTTCGGCCTCGATCAGCGGCAGTTTCTCACTGACCGTCTCGACCGCTGCCTCGCTTTCCCGCCGCTTTCTGGCCTCTTCACGGCGCAGCGCATCCGTCATTTTGTTGGACGCCACTCGAATCAGCCAGGCGCGCGGGTTATCCGGTATGCCATCGCGCGGCCACTGCGCTGTCGCTGCGACCAGCGCTTCCTGAACTGCATCTTCCGCATCCGCAAAATTGCGAAAGCGCCGCAGCAAAGCGCCGAGCACTTCCGGCGCCTCCCGCCGCAGCAGCAGATCAAGACTTGCATCCGCCGCGTTCATGCCACGTATTCATCGGGTGGCGTGCTCATCACCGGGCGTACTTCGATCGGCATGTTGAGCGGCTGGCCATTGACACCGGGTGCAGCCGATGCGCGAGCCGCTATCGCGTATGCCCGCTCCGGCGCATCCACATCCACGATCCAGTAGCCGGCGAGGAACTCTTTCGCTTCCGGAAAAATGCCGTCGGTGACCGGCTCGCCATTTTTCCCCGCCCGCACCAGCTTCGCCTGATCGGGAAACGCAAGCCCCTCGCAGCTCACCAGCTCACCCGCCTGCCGCAGCTCGTCGTTCAGCATCTTCATGAAGGCGATATGGTTCTGAATGTCTTTCTTCGACCAGCCGGGAAAGCCCGGGCAATTCGCCCGCATCGTGTTCATCATCAGAATGTATTTCATTTTCAGGTCGACTCCTTTCGACAACTTGTGAAGCTTCTAAGAATGCGGATCGTATGCAGCGAACTGCCGCACCTCGATTGGCATATTGGTTGGCGTTCCACCGGGCCCGGGCGCCGCGGAAATCCGGCCGGCAATTTCGCAGGCCCGCTCCGGCGTCCGGACGTCTACAATCCAGTAGCCCAACAAAAACTCCTTCGACTCGGGGAAAACGCCGTCTGTAACAGGCATCCCGTTCTTTAGACCGCGCACCAGCTTTGCTTCGTGCGGGGGCGACAAGGGTTGTGTGGCGACGAACTCACCCGATTCCACAAGCTCGCGGTTAATGCTTTTCAGAACTGCCATATGAGCATCCATGTCCTGCTGACTCCAGGCGCGGTATGAGTCGACGCCCGATCTGGTTCCGGACATCAACAGAATGTATTTCACGTGTTTTGGACTCCTTTCAATTTTGGCCGCCTGGTTTGAGGCGCTTTTTCGGTGGTACGTCGCAGCCCGTTGCTGTTTCTCGACACGACCGGCTTACAAAAATTTGCGGTACAGTAAGCAACGGCATGCCCGAGCCGGACAACACTTTCGAGCTGGCCGCAGATGCGGTCGTCGCTGGCAACCTGCCAGCACTGGCGGCGCTCTTGAGCGCTCATCCCGAGTTGGTGAATGCACGCTCGCCACGGCCGCATCGCGCTACGCTGCTGCATTACGTGGCTGCAAACGGTGTTGAACAGGAACGGCAGAAGAGTCCGCCGAATGCGCCGGAAATCGCCCGGCTACTGCTGGAGAACGGCGCCGAGGTGGATGCCCTGGCCCAGATGTACGGTCCAGCCGACACCACTCTCAATCTACTGGTTTCGAGCGTGCATCCGTACAGGGCCGGCGTTCAGGTTGCGCTTATCGATGTGCTTGCGGATTTCGGAGCCGCGCTCGATGGGCTGCACGGGGATAGCTCGCCGCTCCGAACAGCCTTGAATTTCGGTTACTCCGGAGCCGCCGAAGCACTCGCTGAGCGCGGTGCCCGAGTCAGCTCTGCAGCTTTCGCTGCCGGGCTGGGGCGTATGGATTTGCTGCACGCGTTCTGCGAAGGCGGCGCGGACCGAGAGGATCTCGAGCAAGGACTGCTCTGGGCTGCCATCCATAATCGCGCCGAAGCTGTCGAGTATCTTCTCTCGCACGGTGTGAATCCGGGCGCCTGCGATCGAAGGCGCTTCACGGCGCTCCACTGGGCTGCCCACTATGGCAATGCGGACATCGTTCGCATTCTGCTTGCTGCCGGCGCGCCGCTTGACGTGCAGAACGAGTACGGCGGAACACCTCTCGGCCAGACCATCTGGACGGTTCATCACGAAGAGCCGCGTCCCGCTCACGGCGCGATCCTCGAAATGCTCAGAGAAGCGGGCGCGCGGGCATGAGCCGGTAGGCGGCGAGTGCCAGCAGTATCGCGACGGCATCTTCGAGCAGCGCTGCGGGTAGGTCGCGGTTCAACGCGGTTGCCAGCCGAGCACGAAAGGCGAATCCACCGATCGTGCCGAGGATGGCGCCCACGACTCCGAGGGCGATTCCAAGGGTCGGAGCTCCGGCCGAGGCGCCCACCGCGCCTCCGGCAATGGCACCGGACAGAATACGAACGGCGAAAGGAAAGACCTGCTTGCGGCTGGGCACAACAGGCAGTTTGTCGGCGATGAGTTCCCCTGCGGCGAAGATGCTGAAAATCCAGGCCGAAGCCGGGTAGCGCAGAAACGAGAAGGCCCCGTTAGCAAGCACCAGCCGCCCGGAATCCGCGGCCAGGCTGACCGCAGCGAGCTGCATCATCGAACGAAGCCCGGCGACCAGACCGAGGAGAAATGCAGCAGTCAGAACCACACTCCAACTCTATCTGTTTGCGGTGCCGGGTTGATTACTCTGCGCTGATTTTGCGGGACTCGCCTTTTCGTCAAACGTGACAACTGCGATTTCGGCTCGCGGGTACAGTCTCAACTCTGATTCGCGCGACGTGTTGGGATGGTCCCAAAAACGAGCCATCTGCCGCGGATCGCAATCTGCAGCGTTTAGGCGAACGACGAAATCTGATTTGGTCGATATGATCAAGCAGCCGTTTTGCAGCTTGTCTTGCTGCTTCAGACAAAAATGAACGGGCAAGTTGCCGCCAATGCGCATTTCATTGAGAAAGGTAGCACCCCAGAATGGCGATCCGAAGGAAAACCCGAGAAGAATCATCACCGCGGCAATCACACCGATAACGGTTCTGAGCGTCGGACCAAAGAGCAGAGGGCCCAGGGAAACTGCATTTACCAACACCCACACTCCCACGGCCGATAGCTCCAACTCTGTCTCGGACATCGAGGTCTTGCTGAGCAACAGAACTCCAATCAAGGCCCAAAATAGACTCCACCACGTGAGCGCCAGCACAGAGAGCCCCGCGCTGGTTAGGAACATCCGGATTCGTACTAGAGGTTTCGCCGGCACAACTGCCCGCTCGTCAACTTGTTTGTTCAGAAGTGAAACAACTATCGTTGAAGCTCGCGCTCGAATGAAAATCAATGCCAGCAGGACGATGCCGAATATCCACAGCAACGGCCAAACAATATTCGGAAAACGGCGAAATGCAACAAGCCAAAGAACCGCCGAGATTACGGCACTGCAGCCCCAAACCCCGAGCGCCAACTTCCGATCCTTGCCGATATCGCTTTGCACAATCGGAGCGAGCCAATTTCCGGCGGCCGTTATCGCAATGCCGAACAGCGTGTAAAAGAATCGAGCAGCTGTAAACAGGAGCAGCGGAGTGGCCAAGTCCTCCGGAATCGGCGCATTTTCAGCTTTTAAGTATTCAAAGATCAGCCAGAACCCGACAAGAGAAAGCAAACCCACGATTAGTGGAACCAAAATGGCGACGTCTTTCGACACGGATATCAGCGGGTTCCAAAATTTGCACAACTTACGCTTCGTCAGCTGCTTGTTCTCAAAGAGCACGTGTTATTTGTCCATTCTCATCAACCCCGTTAGCGAACAAACTGCGAATCGGACTTTTCCCGCCCGCCTTCCCGGAGAGCCTTTCTGCGCATCCCTCACTTACTAAGCGATTATGGAAGATCGCCGTCAACAGATTCTCGCCGCTCTCTCGCAGATGGACAAGCAGTTCGGAAAAGGCTCGGTCCTGATGCTCGGCTCGCGTGCGACGCTGCCGGTTGAAGTGATCACAAGCGGCTCGGTCGCAGTGGATAACGCGCTCGGCTCCGGCGGCTTTCCGCGCGGGCGAGTGATCGAAATCTTTGGCCCTGAATCTTCCGGCAAGACCACGCTTGCCCTGCACGTGATTGCGGAAGCACAAAAAGCGGGCGGCGCTGCGGCGTTCATCGATGCCGAACACGCGCTCGATCCGACCTACGCTTCCAAACTCGGCGTCGATACGCAGCATCTGGTCGTCTCGCAGCCCGATTACGGCGAACAGGCGCTCGAAATCGCACAGGCACTCGTCAACACACAGGCGTTCGATGTGATCGTGGTCGATTCCGTCGCGGCGCTAACGCCCAAAGCTGAAGTCGAAGGCGAGATGGGCGACAACCACATGGGCCTGCATGCGCGCATGATGTCGCAGGCACTTCGCAAACTGACAGCCTCTGTGTCGCGTGCCAATACCTGCTTCATCTTCATCAACCAGGTACGCGAAAAGATCGGCGTTATGTTCGGCAATCCGGAAACGACCACGGGCGGCCGCGCTCTGAAGTTTTTCGCCAGCGTACGTGCCGAAGTTCGCCGCACGACCGCGCTCAAAGATGGCGAGACCGTGATCGGCAACCGCACCAAGATCAAAGTCGTCAAGAACAAAATCGCGCCGCCGTTTCGTGAAGCTGAAGTTGATGTTCTGTACGGCGTCGGCATTTCGAAAGAAGGCGATCTGCTCGATCTGGGCGTCGACCAGAAGATTCTCGAAAAGAGCGGCTCCTGGTACAGCTACAAGGGCGAGCGCATCGGCCAGGGCCGCGAAAACGCGCGCCAGACACTAAAAGATCGTCCCGAACTGCGCAACGCACTCGATGCCGAACTCCGCGAAGCTCTCGGCCTCAGCAAGCCCGCGCTGCGCAAAGTATCCTAACCGTGAAGCGGACATCCGCTTTACTCGGCGGCTGGAACCCCAATCACCGGACGTTCCGTAACAAACAGCCTGGCCGCTACGCAGTCAGCGAGCGCCGTTCCGCGCTGGTAAAACGGTGACGTGGAAATATCGCACAAATACGCCAGGATCGAGCGGGAGCGGCGATTCCTCGTCGCCCAACTTCCCTGCCCAAAGACTGCGCACCCCACTCGCCGCATCATCGACCGCTACATCGAACAGACTCGTTTGCGCTTGCGGCGACAAGTCGACAGCGCGGGTGCGACCACGTTCAAACTCACGCAGAAGATCCCTGCGCAAGCGAGTGGAGCGCAGCAAGGGCTCATTACAACCATGTACCTTGATGCGGGCGAGTATCGCATCTTCGCTCGGCTTCCCGCCAAGGAGATACGAAAAACGCGCTATAGCGTCCCGCCGTTTGGAATTGATGTTTTCGAAGGCCCAATCGCCGGCCTGATCCTCGCTGAAGCTGAATTCGAATCGCCTGCGGAGGCGGAGTCTCTGGTTATTCCTCCGTTCATCGTTTGCGAAGTTTCCGATGACATCCGCTTTACCGGGGGTCGATTGGTGCACGCCTCGCCGCAGGACATCCGCAATTGGCTCGCCGACTACAACCTCGAGCTATCACAATCTTTTCATGTAGGCTGACTCTTGCGGGCCCTCCTTCCTCACTCCGTTTTCGGAACGCCCGCGCTGACCGGCTGCGAACTGCGCGAATAGCCATGCTGCGCGGAACGTTTCGCGCCGATCCGATGCGCCTCATCGCTCATCGGATGCACCCCGCTCGCATCGATCCAGCGGTTGTAGTAATTGAACAGCGCGCAGACGGTAATCGCGTAATAGATTGCCTCGTCGGTGTAGCCGAACCCGTGCAGCTCTTCGATATCGGCCGGACCGATCGTGACCGATTCGAAGTTGACTTTGCGCACAAACTGGAACAGCGCCTTCTCGGGATCTGATAGAGGCGAAGTCTCCGGATCCTGCAGCACGGCATCCACTAATTCGGCACTGCCGAGCAATTCCGCCGCGACCGCGGCGTGCGATTTCGTTCAAAACGGACAGTGGTTCAGATGAGACGTATAGGCTGCAATCAGCTCACGTATGCCGGGCGAGAGCGGCGCTTCTTCGCGCATGATCTCCTGCGTGAAGCGCTCCAGATGCTGCGTCGCCTTGATCTTGAACGAGAACATGTGCAGGATCTGCGGATATTCCTGCTGCCCGGCGCCTTTCATCATGTCGATCGCGCGCGAATAGTTGTCCTCTCCGCGATGCTGCTCGACATCTTTCAAGAACATTGGTTCCATATCTGACCTCTGTAGGTTAAAACAGCACCTTCAGCGCAAGCTGCAGCAGCCGCGGAGGCGCAGCGTTCAGGATCTGACCGAATTCGGGCGACTGCAGATCCGGTTCCGGCAAGCCGAAATTTGCATGATTCAGCAGATTGAACGACTCCGCGCGAAACTGCAGCCGCGCCCGCTCGCTCACGCTGAAATTCTTGAATACGGAAAGATCCACCGTTTCGATACCGGGTCCGCGCACCACGTTGCGGCCTTCGTTTCCAAATTGTCCGGCCTGCGTTGTAGGATTGAGCTGCAAAAACGCTGTGCGGGAAACCCACTCATTCGGCGTATGCGGCCCGGCATTCGGATCGCTGATCAGATCCGGCTTGCTCGAATAGAAACCGGTGATCTCGGGTGCGCTCCCCTGCAGAGAGACGTTGGCGCTGTCGTAAACCGTAAACGGCGTGCCGGTAGCGAGATTGACAATCGTGTTGAGCTGCCAGCCGTTCACGAACACGCTCGCGAGCCGAGGTGCGCCGGACCATCTCGGCAGCACATAGGTTCCGCTGAAGACAAATCGATGGGTCGCATCGAACAACGACGGTCCGTGCTCGGCGCGCAGATCGAAGGGGTTCTGCGCCAGATCGTTTTCGCCGGTGACCAGCGTTGGAGCCGAGCCGGCCAGGTTTAACGACGAAACATAATCCAGACTTTTCGACCACCAGTAGGATGCCAGGAAAGACATGTTCTGGGTCAGCTGCTTTGAAAATGCCGCCTGAAACGCGTGGTAGGTCGAAGTGTTGTTGTCCGCAATGAGCCCGACGGAACCGAATGCGCACGAACCGCTCGCATTGCAATCGGCGTAAGGCCGGCGCTGCTCGGAATTGTCGGGCGTCGCACCCGGCGTGTATAGCGAGGGATTCGCTTCGATAAACCGCGGCAGGTGCGTGCCTTTATTTCCCACGTAGCGAAGATCCAGCAGATATCCGTTTCCCAGACTCCGCTGCACCGAGAAATTCCAGTTCTGCGAATAGGGCGGCTTCATGCCCGATTGCACTGTCAGGATGGTCGCGGGCCTGACGTATGTGCCGGTCACAAACGGCGGCGGCGCACCGTTGTAGGGGTCGGCGAAGTTGAATCCGGGACCCGCGAGTTGGTATGCCTCCGTCCAGGGGAGCGCGCTTACGGCGGCCTGCAACGGACCGCCCTGTCCGTTGGTAAAGCCGTCGTAGAAAATCCCGTACCCCGCGCGAATCGAAGTCTTGCCGTCGCCCTCTGGATCCCAAGCAAAACCGATGCGCGGCATCAGCTCATGCCAGTCGACCGGCGCGATTCCCGCCGGCACGCCACGATCTCCGGGGAACAGCAGACCCGCGGGTGCATCCGGCATTTTGGTCGACTGCATGCCGGGAGCCCACGCATTCAGCCGGTCGCGAATCTCCGTGTACGGCGTGTTCACTTCATAGCGCAATCCGTACGAAAGCGTGAGCCGCGAAGTGACGCGCCATTCATCCTGCGCATATCCGGCGACAATCCACTTGCGCAGTCCGCGGCTGAAATCGCCGCCACCCTGAAAGAACTGCACGGACGCGCCGGTCAGAAAACTCGCAAACGAATCATTGATCGGAAATGGCGCAAACACGAAGAAGCCGTTCGTCGCAATACCGAGCAGCGCATTGATCTGCTGGCGATCGAGTTCCGCGCCGAACTTGAGGTTATGACGGCCGCGGGTGGCGGCCAGCGAGTAATAGCCTTCGTAGTCGTTCTGATACGTTTTCTGCGGGCCAGTGATCGGATTGCCAACGCTGGCATATCCGCTCACGATCAGATACGGGACACCCAGGTTGCTGTCGAGGGTAGGTTGATAACCGAATCCGAGACCGCTCGCCGGCGTGTGGTTCTGCGCTTCGCCATAAAACAATACGTTGCGGAAGAAGGCTGCGCGAATGGTCTGCACTGTGCGGGGCGAGAAGAGATGAACATCCGAAATCGTGGCGGAATGCGTACGAATTTCATCGGCCACCGGAAAGCCCGGCACGCCCGCGCCATTAATCGGCAGCGGATCGAATGCATTCAGAGAGGATGTCGCATATCGCGCGAAGAGCTGGTCGTTGTTATGGAAATAATGATCGAGCCGGAAGCCGCCCTGATCGTAGTTGTTGCTCATCATCTCGGTCGCCGAATAGAGCGAGGGCGAAACGTTTCCGAGTGGGTACAACTTTTCAGCTTTGAGCGCGATGGGGCTGATCATCGAGGCGGGAATGCGGTTGCCGGGAATAATGTGGTTCGGAAAGAACATCCCGCGGTAATCGATCAGTTGCTCCGGTTTCCCCGTACTCGGATCGATCAGGCCGGAGAAATCTCCCGTGCGCTCGACTGCTGTAGGCACGATCGCGGCCTGCGTCTCGCCTTGCGAGTTGCGCTGCCCTTCGTAATAAACGAAAAAGAAATCGCGCCCCCGTCGGAGCGGGCCTCCGAGCGTCGCTCCGAACTGGTTCTGGTGCAGCGGTTCCGTGTCTGCCGCGAAAAAGTTGCGCGCATCGAAGGCATTGTTGCGCAGGAAGTCGTAGACCGAGCCGTGAAACGCGTCGCCGCCCGATTTAGTGATGACGCTGGTGGTTGCACCGCTGGTTTGCCCATATTCGGCCGGCGCATTCGACGTCAAAATGCGAAATTCGTTCACGGCGTCGGGTGGCGTGCGCAGCGCGAATCCGCCGTTCACGCTGTCCACGTTCGAAACGCCATCGAGCAGATAGTTGTTCGATTCAGGAGGCTGGCCATTGACGGCATAGGCCTGTCCGCTGCGCAAAATCCCGCCGGCTTGGAGCAAGCCTGCTGTTAGTGGCGCCACTCCGGGTTGCAAGAGCCCGAGCTGTGTCAGATTGCGGCCGTTCAAAGGGAGGTCGGTGGCGTTGCGGGAGGAGACAACATCGCCGAGAGCCGAGCTCACATCGGCTGTGCCTTGCACCTCGATAGCAACAGTATCCGCCCCTGCAACAGGAAGCGTCACGGGCAAGCTCACCGTCCGATCCACATCGATGCGAACATTGGTCAGATCCACTGGCGCGAAGCGATCCAGACGTACGCTCACGGCGTAATCGCCTACCGGAAGCGACGAAAAATAGAAGCTCCCGTCCGCCGTCGTAAGCTGGGTCAAGGCGCGCTGAGTCAACTGGTTCGTGGCGGTGACCTGAGCACCGCGCAGGCTTCCGCCGGTCTGATCGGTGACGCGCCCCTGCAGCTTGCCGGTGGGATCCTGCGCGAACACAACCGATGCTGCGAGACCTGCAAACAAACACACTTGCGACAACTTGTGAACACTTCCCATGCGAGACTCACAGCAGCCTAACAGGATTCGGCTACTTGCGTCGTGGGCCGCGCGATTGAACTTACAATCAATCTAAGTGTGGATTTGCGCTTCTGGAAATCCTGCTATACCAGACAATTGCGTGCCGCCGCCCTCCTCTCGACCTGCTTTTGCCTGCTGACGTGCGCTCGCGGTTATGCGCTCGATCCGGCCCGCAGCCTCGATCAGTTCACGTATCAGAATTGGCAAACCGGCAGCGGACTCCCGCAAAACAGCGCGCACGCTGTGCTGCAAACGCGCGACGGCTTTCTCTGGATTGCAACCGAAGGAGGGCTGGTGCGCTTTGATGGCTCGCAGTTCCGCACCTTCGACGCACGCGGCACACCTGCGCTCGGCAGCAACAGCATTCGCGCGCTGATCGAAGACCCCGAAGGAGCGCTCTGGATCGCAACGGACGCCGCACTTTGCCGCCGCAAGGGAGAGCAGATCGAATCCATTCAGAAAACGGCCGGCATTCTCGCCTTGCATCAGGATCACACGGGTGGGCTTTGGGCCGTTATGCCGGACGGCCTGGAGCGCTGGACATCGGATCCGGCCAAATCTCCGGCCCGTTTCTCGCTTGCTGATAACAGCCCTCGGTTCACCGGAGCGATTGCCTCGGACGCGAGCGGAAGACTTTGGCTCGGCACCGAAACCGGACTCGCTGTCTGGCGTAACGGAACTTTCGAGAACGTGACGGCCAATCTGCCGCAGCAGCCGGTGGAATCTCTGCTCCTGGATCACTCGTCGCGCCTGTGGGTTGGCAGCGAAAAGGGCTTGTATATCGCCGAGCCCGTTGCCGGACGTGTTTTCCACCCAATCTGTCGCGATGCAAATCTCGCATCGATATCCGCACTGTTCGAGGATTTCGAACGATCGATCTGGATCGGTACGGGTTCGGGCGCTTACCGTATAACGAACCCGGAGCAGGGTTGCGAAAAGGCCGCCAACATCGGTAGCGGACCCGTTCTTTCGTTTGCCGAAGATGCCGAGGGCGATCTCTGGATTGGCAGTGAGTCCGCAGGGCTCTCCATCGTCCGCAATCAGAAGTTCGTCACCTATACCTCGCGCAGCGGCCTTGCATCCGATACGGTGCGGTGCGTCTTCGAAACGCGGGATGGCCGGCTGTTCTTCGGCGGCAACGATGGCCTCACCGAGATGCGCGCTGGCCGCACCCAGCGCTTTACCACGGCCGACGGCTTGGCCAGCAACATTGTCTTATCGCTTGGCGAGGACAACTCAGGTGATCTGCTGATCGGCACACCCGACGGATTGGATCGGCTTCATAACGGAGCGTTTTCACTGACTACTTCATCGGATGGCCTGCCCGATGATTTCGTCCGTTCGCTGTACACAGATAGCGATGGATCGCTCTGGATTGGGACGCGCCGAGGACTCGCGCATCAGGATCTCTCGCACCGCATTACGACTTACACGCAGGCGAATGGCCTCGGCAGCGATCTGGTCGGAGCTGTTCTGCGCGACCGGCACGGGCGGCTTTGGGCGGCTACTCTGGACGGTCTCAGCGTGCTCGAAGACGGTCACTTTCAAAACTTCCGCACGCGCGACGGACTCTCGAGCGACGTCGTCACTGCACTCTACCAAGACGCTGACGGCGATCTCTGGATCGGGACACAGGACGCTGGCCTCAATCTGCGCACGCGCGAACGCTTCTTGCGCCTGCCGCGCACGATCGGGCTGCCGGAGGCCGTTTACGGCATTGTTGAAGATGCAAACGGCGAACTTTGGATCCCGTCGAAATCGGGAATTGCGCGCGTAAACCGAGCTGAACTGAAAGCGGCGGCCGAAAACGGGAATCGCAAGATCAATGTCGTCTGGTACAACACGAGCGATGGTTTGCTGGTCGATGAATGCAGCATTGGCGGCCATCCGGAAGTGTGGAAGGCAAACGACGGTACGCTGTGGTTTTCTACGCTGAAGGGTGCCGCCGCCCTCTCGCCTCGCGCTGCGCGTCTCAACCGCATTCTCCCGCCCGTGTCCATCGAATCGATCCAGGTCGATACTCAACTTCTCGCGCCGGCCGCAGTACGCGATCTGCGGCCGGGCACTGCGAGGCTAACTTTCAACTATGCCGCGCTGAGCTTCGCTGCTCCGCAGAAGATCCGCTATCGCTACCGGCTCGAAGGCTTCGATGAAAACTGGATCGACGCCGGCTCTGATCGAAGCGCGTATTACACCAACATCCCTCCCGGCGAGTACAGTTTCCGCGTAATCGCACGCAATAACGACGGCTTCTGGAATGAAGCCGGGGCGCTTACGACATTCCGGCTGGAGCCCCGCTTCTATCAGACGCTGTGGTTTTATTTCGTCTGCGCGCTGGGGCTTGCGGCTGCTTCGTATGGAATCTATCGCTGGCGTCTGCTCGAAATCGAGGCACGTTTTCAGGCCGTTTTGCAGGAGCGCAATCGCATCGGACGCGAAATCCACGATACGCTGGCGCAGAGTTTTGTCGCGGTTTCGATGCAGCTCGAGATCGTCTCGCGTCTGCTGAATGTTTCCGTCGAAGCGGCCCGCGAACATCTCGATCAGGCACGCACGCAAGTTCGGGAAGGCCTGGCGGAAGCGCGCCGTGCTATCTGGCAGTTGCGGTCCGAGTCGGCCGGCAACGAAGATCTGGCCGCGCGTGTCTCCAAAACAGCGCAGCAGGCCATCGGCTTGAACCCCGTGAAACTGACCATGGAAGTGCACGGCACGTATCGGCCGCTGCGGCCCGAGGTCGAAGAAGAACTTCTACGCATCAGCCAGGAAGCGGTGAACAATTCGCTGCGCCACGCCAAACCGAATAAAATTGCAATCGAGCTCTCGTACGCCGCCAAACAACTGCGCATGACTATCGCCGACGACGGTATCGGCTTTACTCCGGGCACGGTCGATACCGGCCCGAACGGCCACTTCGGCCTGAAAGGAATGCGCGAACGGGCGGAACAGATCCATGCCAACCTGGTGGTCGACAGCGCCGCTGGCAGAGGAACCAAAGTGCTTGTGGAGGCACCCCTAAACTCATGAATCCGATTCGTCTCATCGTCGCCGACGATCATCACGTCGTACGCCAGGGCTTGATCGCCCTGCTCAAGACTGTTCCCGATATGCAGGTGGTTGGCGAAGCCGCCGACGGCGAGCAGGCCGTCGCACTCTATCGCCAGCACCGGCCCGACGTCGCCATCATGGATCTGCGCATGCCGAAGAAGAGCGGCGTCGATGCGATTACGGAGATTCGCCGCGATGAGCCGAATGCGCGCGTGATCGTGTTGACCACATTCGACGGCGACGAAGATATTTATCGCGCTCTGCAGGCCGGCGCTCGCGGCTATCTGCTGAAGGATATGTTTGGCGAAGAGCTGATCGAGGCGATCCGCACCGTGCATGCAGGAAGGCAACGCATCCCTGCCGCGGTTGCGCAGCGTCTGGCCGAGCGCATGGTCGGACCGAGCCTGACGCCGCGCGAACTCGAAGTGCTCGAGTGCATAGTGGCGGGAAAGAGTAACCGCGACATCGGGCTTGATCTCGCAATCTCGGAAGCAACGGTCAAAACGCACATCAACAATCTGCTCAGCAAACTGGGGGTCGCCGATCGCACGCAGGCCGCCACCACGGCTCTGCAGCGCGGCATTGTTCATTTGCCGGCCAAGGAAAATCGCGCATGATTCGATGCGCGGCGGCGCTAGTTCTGCTTTTTCTCTATGCGGGCGCGGCAAACTGGCGGCCTGCAAACGAAGCCGAGCTGAAAGAAGTGATTCCTGCGCGCGCACCGGTCGGCAGCGAGCGCATCGAGACCGAGTTCCGCACGGCCTCCGGCATTACCGACGGCAAGGGTCGTTATATCGCGGGCGTGGTGCTCATCACCGCCGGCTATTCCGCCGATGGCAAATACTCGCACTTCTTGGTCGTGCAGGCGCCCATGAAAATCGCCGATTTCGTGCTCAAGCCGGGTAATTACGTCTTCGGCTGGCGCCACGAAGATGATGGCTTGCGCGTCATGTTTTACGAAGCGCAATCGGGTAAACTCCTCGGCACCGTCGATGCTGTGCGCAACAGCACGATCGGCAAAATCGAATCCTTTCATCTCTTCCCGCCGAATGAAAAATCTGTGATCCAGATCGGCCGCTTCGCCTTTCCGTATAAGATTGCGGAATAAGCCTGCTCATGCCTGTACGAAACTGGTTCCTTCCGCTGCTGCTCTGCTCCTTTGCTCTACGCGCTCAGTCGCCCGACGAGGCCGCGCTTCGCAAGCGTGCGGCTGATCTCGTCAGCCGCATGACGCTCGAGGAAAAAGTTTCGCAGATGCAAAACCATTCCGCCGCCATCCCGCGTCTCAACATTCCCGAATACGACTGGTGGAATGAAGGGCTGCATGGCATTGCGCGTTCCGGCTACGCCACCGTATTTCCGCAGGCGATCGGTCTCGCGGCGACCTGGGATACCGATCTCATGCACCGTGTTTCCGACACGATTTCTACCGAAGCGCGAGCCAAATACAACGACGCCATTCGCCGGGGCATTCACAGCATCTATTACGGCCTGACCATCTGGTCGCCAAACATCAACATCTTTCGCGATCCGCGCTGGGGCCGCGGCCAGGAGACTTACGGGGAGGACCCATACCTGACCAGCCGGCTTGCCGTTGCGTTCATTCGCGGGCTGCAGGGCGACGATTCCCATTACCTGAAGACCGTCGCGACACCGAAACACTTCGTGGTTCACAGCGGACCGGAATCCGAGCGCCACAAGTTCAATGTTTCGCCGTCGCCTTTCGATCTGGAAGACACCTATCTGTTCGCCTTTCGCGCTGCCATTACCGAAGCGCGCGCCGATTCGCTGATGTGCGCCTACAATGCCGTGAATGGCGTGCCCGCCTGCGCCAATCGCGATCTGCTCGATACCACGCTTCGCAAAGACTGGCAGTTTAACGGTTTCGTGACCTCCGACTGCGGCGCCATCTCCGATTTCTTCTCCAAAGATGGCCACCACTTCTCGCCCGATGCTCCGCATGCCGCAGCGGCCGCGCTGCTGGCCGGTACCGACACCAGTTGCGGTACCGAATATGCTGCGCTCACTGCAGCCGTCAAGCAGGGTCTGGTGAGCGAAGATGTGATCAATACGGCCGTCGAGCGGCTCATGCTGGCGCGCCTGCGGCTGGGGCTGTTCGATCCGCCCGCCCAGGTTCCATACGCGCAGATTCCGTTTTCAGAAAACGATTCGGCTTCTCACCGCGAGCTGTCGCTCGAGACGGCCCGCCGCTCGATGGTGCTCCTCAAGAATGACGAGAACACTCTGCCTCTCAGCGACAAGGTGAAAACGATCGCCGTGATCGGGCCCAATGCCGCCTCGCTCGCCTCGCTCGAAGGCAACTACAACGGCGTCCCCTCACAACCGGTACTGCCGGTCGATGGAATTGAGCAGGAATTTCGCGGACGTGCCAAAGTCCTCTACGCACAGGGTTCGTCTTACGCCGATAATGTCTCGCTGCCTGTGCCGCGTACGGCGCTTCATCCGCCGCACGGTCACGAGGAAGGTCTCAGAGGCGAGTACTTCGACAACACGGAGCTGCATGGCAAACCCGTGCTGACACGTATCGATCGTCAGATCGATTTCGACTGGAACTCGGCCAGTCCGGCGCGCGGCATTCCCGCCAACGGTTTTGCCGTGCGCTGGTCGGGCACCATCACGCCTCCAAAAATCGGCGATTATTCCTTCGATCTCACGTTTGCGCACTGCTATCCGTGCTACAGCCGCGAGTCGTTCGTGGTCTTTATCGATCACAAGCGCGTCGCCGCTTTTTCAACAGATGAATCGAAGAGTTCGCACGCCACCACTACCCCGCCTTTTCACATCCATTTTGCGAATACGCGCGCGCATCACATTCGCATTGATTATTCTCATCGCTCTCCTCTCTTCGCCGCCGGTCTCACTCTCAACTGGCAACCTCCTCCCGGCGCGCTCTTGCCCGAAGCCGCGGCGGTTGCAAAACAAGCCGATGCCGTGATCGCATTCGTCGGACTCTCGCCCGAGCTCGAAGGCGAGGAGATGCCGGTGCACGTGGAAGGTTTCGCAGGCGGCGACCGCACCAGCATCGATTTGCCCGCGGCCCAGAACAATCTTCTGACCGCCATCGAAGCAAGCGGCAAACCATTGATCGTTGTGCTGCTCAACGGGAGCGCCGTCGCAGTGAATTTCGCACGTGAGCACGCCAAGGCAATCCTCGAAGCCTGGTATCCGGGCGAAGCCGGAGGAAATGCAATCGCCGAAACGCTGAGCGGCAAAAATAATCCGGGCGGCCGCCTGCCCGTGACCTTTTACGCGTCCACCGATCAACTCCCGCCATTTACCGATTACTCGATGCGCCACCGCACGTATCGCTTCTTCACCGGGCAGCCGCTTTATCCGTTCGGTTACGGCCTCAGCTACACGCAATTCGCGTACTCGAATCTACGCGTCTCGCCCGAACAGGCCGATTCCTCCAATTCAGTTACTGTCGAAGCGGATGTACGCAACGCCGGCCCGCGTCGTGGCGACGAAGTAGTTGAGCTCTATCTCACCACTCCTCCCTTCCCGAATGCACCCCTGCGAGCTTTGCGAGGGTTCTCCCGGATCTCGCTCGATCCAGGCGAGAGCCGCCATGTCTCCTTCGAGCTCTCGCCCCGCCAGCTAAGTTCGGTTGCGGAAGACGGCTCGCGTAGCGTTCTCGCTGGCGAGTACAAGTTCACCCTCGGCGGCTCACAACCCGGTCCTGGCTTCAACGGCCTTCAGGGAAAATTCACGGTCGCTGCCGGAAGCAAGCTGCCAAAGTGAAATGCACGCTCTATAAGGTCTCAGCTCGCGCTCCATCGCACGTCTAAGTCGGGCAGACCAGCGCTATTGAAGCGCGCGTAGCAGTACCGGTCGGCGATTCTTCCGCCTGGAAGTGGATTTGCCGCGCGTTGTATCCCCTCGAAAGCGAAACCCAGGTGCTCCGCGACCCGGCGGCTCGGCTCATTCCCGCTGGAATGCGTCAGTCCCACGCGCCGCATCTCGAGGGCGCCGAATGCATAACGCAGCAGCGCATTGGTAGCCTCGATCGCAATACCTTACCCTTGCGCACTCTTGCGAACCCAGTATCCGGTGGCGCTTAGCCGTGAAGTCATCGCGCTTCTCCGCCCACCGCATCCACCGGTGCAAATCATCCCACGTTTCGAGAACCGCCGCAGCCGTGATCGCTCCGTCGCCTGCCTGCTTCGGCCGAAGCAGCAACCGAGGTGTGCGGATGGGCATCGGAATTTCAATCAGAACCGGGTCCATACACGCATGGCGACTCATCTTAACGGCTATTCGCGCGCACGTTTCGAAACGGCCGTCCGATACTGAATGAGATGCGTTTCTGCACGTTGCTCCTTGCGATCGGCTCGCTCGCTGTCGCCCAAACACCGCCTAAGTCTTTCCCCGTTAGCGACCTGATCGCAAGCCACCACGCTCCCCCCATCACGCCCACCTGGGCTCCGGACGGCCAATCCTTTCTCTATGAGGCGGAGAACACAGTTCAGGTCTACCGGCTCGCCGATCGCAACCCGCACCCATGGTTTCGTCCGGATGATCTCGAAAAATCCGCTACGCCCGTTGTGCGGCCGCAGGAGTTTGGCTGGCAGAATCGACGCGTGAATTCGGCTTCTTATCAATGGTTCCCGAATAGCAAAGATCTGCTTGCCTCCGCTGGCGGCGATCTCTTTATCGTTCATGGCAACGGCAAATTCGACCAGATCACCAAGACCGATATAGACGAAGAAGATCCGCACCTTTCACCGGATGGCAGCAAGATTCTGTATCGCTGGAAATCGAATCTCTACGTGCTCGATCTGGCCACGCGCGCAGCCAGGCAATTGACCAGGGATGGCACCGCCACGCTGCTCAACGGCGAGCTCGATTGGGTTTATCCCGAGGAGCTTGATCTCGGCACGGCTTCCTGGTGGGCGCCGGATTCGAAACACGTCGCATTTCTTCAGTTCGATGTGAGCCATGAGTTTGTCTACCCGCAGGTCGATCTCACACGCGAACGCGCCTTGAGCGAACCGGAGCGCTATCCGCAGGCCGGAACGCCCAACGCCGAGGTCAGGCTCGGTGTACTGTCGATCGAAACCGGCGAGACAAAGTGGGTTCCGCTCGGCTCGACCGCCAACGCGCTGATCGCTCGCATCGCCTGGCTGCCCGATTCTTCGCGCGTTGCCATCGAACGGCTCAATCGCGTGCAGGACAAGCTCGAACTGCTGCTGGCGAATGCCGCTACCGGCGAACTCAGCTCGATTTTGAAAGAGGAATCGAAGACCTGGATCAACGTGGCGCAGGAGCCGCTATTCCTGAAATCGCGGGACGAATTTCTCTGGACCAGCGAGCGCAGCGGCTTCCGCCATATCTATCGCTACCGCAACAATGGCGAACTCCTCGGTCAGTTGACCAAAGGAGATTGGGAGGTGGTCGCCATCAGTGCCATCGACGAGAAATCCGGCCGCATCTACTACACCTCTTCGCAAGCCAGCCCGCTTGAGACACAGCTCTACAGTGTCTCCCTAACCGGCGGCGAACCAACGCGAGTCACGTCCGAAGAAGGATCGCATATGATCTCCATGAATGAGCAGGGCACCGCCTATGTCGACAGCCACTCGAGCTTGCATCAACCCGGCCAGACGGTGCTGGCACACACCGACGGCCAGCCTCCCACCGTTCTGCGAGCAGCCGAGAAGAAGAACGAAGCGCTGTTGCCGGAGGAAATCGTCACGCTCAAAACGAATGATGGCGCGACTCTGTATGGCCGTCTCATCAAACCGGCCAACTATCAGCCCGGCACGCGCTATCCGCTGATCGTCTCGGTCTACGGCGGCCCCGGCGTGCAGACCGTGCGCAATCGCTGGTACGGCGCAAGCTGGGAGCAGGTACTGGCCCACGCCGGCTATCTCGTCTGGCAGCTCGATAATCGCGGATCCAAGGGCCGCGGCCTGGCATTCGAAGCGCCGATCTATCGAAAGATGGGCGTGCAGGAAGTGGCCGACCAGCGCTTCGGTGTCGAATATCTGGTTTCGCAGGGTCTCGCCGATCCGAAACGCGTCGGCATCACCGGCTTCAGCTACGGCGGATACATGACCTTGCGTTCGCTCCTGTTCGCTCCCGACGTGTTTCAGGTCGGCGTGGCAGGCGCTCCGGTTACCGACTGGCACAACTACGACACCATCTATACAGAGCGCTACATGGGCATCCCGGATGAGAATCGCGCCGCCTACGACGCCAGTTCGAATGTCAAAAATGCCGAGCGCTTAGCCGGAAAACTGCTCATCATCCACAATCTCGAGGATGACAACGTGCTGTTTCAAAACACTATGCAGATGGCGACCGCACTGGAACGCGCGGGCAAGCCATTCGTCATGCAGATCTATCCGCAGAAAACGCACGGCATCACCGGACCCTACCGCAAAGAGTTCTATCAGCAGATGCTCGCCTTCTTCGATGAGCATCTGAAGCCATAGCAGCGGCTCAGCTCTAATCTAAATACTTGAGCAGGATGACTGAGTTCCCGTGTTCGTTATAGAGGAGCTCGTCGGCGACCTTTTTCGCCAGCATGATGCCGAAGCCGCCCGGCCTCAGTCCAAGCTTCGAGCGCAGCTCGGTGTGTAACAGCGGATTGTCCGGGGGGTTGTTGATCGCCGCATGCCCGGCAGCGCCGACCGAAAATCCTTTCCCGTCATCGTGCACATACATGATGATCAGGCGTTCGGTGCGGATGAGGGAAACATCGACCCAGCGATTCGGATCGAGCCCGCAGCCATGTTCCATCGCATTCGCCACCAGCTCGTCAATTGCAAGCAGCAGATTCGCAACAAGATCCTCAGGAAGCCCGTTCAGATGGGGCCGGAAGCATTCCGCAATCGCATCCTTCGACTCGAGCGCCGGCGAAACGGCCAGCGTGACCCAGCCCGGCCGGTTGGATTTGATACGAAAATGCGGGTGTTTATGAATACTGTTCCGCGCGGCCACTCTTGGGTATCCTCTCATTCCCGCTTACCCGACGGAAATGATAGCTTCGAGTAAGAAGTGCTTTTCCATGCGGGTTCCTATCACATTTGCATTGATGCTCGTCGCCGCCGGTACGCTGCTGGGCTCGAAAAAGGTAATTTCTCCAACAACCAGCGCCAGTAACGAACAGGTCGACATCGTCGCAACCATCGTCCTGGATGAAACCGAGATCACTCAAAAGCTCGGCGCCGACCCCGGCAAGGGAATCGCGCTCCTGGAAGTCAGGGTAACTCCCAAAACCGACCAGCCCGTTCAGGTGAGCCCCGATGATTTCATTCTGCTCGCGCACGACGATGGCGAGCGATCGAAGCCCTTCGAGCCGGAGCAGCTTGCGGGCAATGGCGCCATGGTTGTAACGAGCAAAGAAGACACGGTAAAGCGGACCGGCTCGACCATCGGCATGGGCGGCATCATGATGGGCGGCGCAGGCGGGGGGAACGCATCGCCCGGCAATCCCACACCCAAGACGATTCATACCAAAATGGACTCGAAAAACCAGGGGAATGCCGGTCTGCTCGAAGCGCTGAAAGCAAAGCAGTTCCCGACCACAGATGCCAAGGACGAAGTCAGCGGCTACTTGTATTTTCCGCTGGATGGCAAGCACAAGCTCAAGAATCTGGCCGTGCTGTATCGAGGTCCAGCCGGCAAACTGAACCTCGAATTCCAACATTGAGAAGCGATCCGGACGATCGGGGTGCCGGCTTATTTCGCTTCGTCGATTGTGTTGACCTTCACGGTGTCGCCTTCGATCGAGCCGTCGATGGTGACATTTTTCGCCGCAAAAGCCTTCGCTTTGTCCTTCGACGCGTCGTCGAACTTCAGCACTTTATCGCCGCTTACGAGTACCGGATCGGCGCCGCCGTTGATGCACATGTCCTTCACGCACTTGGTGTTGGCTGCACTTACGGTGTGATGCTTGGCGCCGCAGTGCGCGTCCGAAACATAGCCGGTGATCTGATCAGCGGTTGCCGCGAACGAAAATGCGGAGACGGCCAGGAAACAGCCCAAAGCCATTTTCTTCATTGAGTAAAACCCTCCTGAGAGTTATTACGAGTTTCATTCTATAGCAGATGAGCCGGACAAGTGTTTCTACTACTCAACCGATACCGATCCCGAGTTGACCCGGATCTCGACGCTGGGGCCGCCGCCGCGAATCTTGCCTTCGACATGATGAGCCGAAAAGCTGCTGTGAACCGTCATCTCGGGCACCGAAATATGGCCGCTATCGGTTTGAATGCTGACGTCGTACCCGGCACCAGGCGCGAGCTTTACCGAGACTCCGCCGGAATCAGCTTTGGCGCGGATCGGCGCTGCCCGCGTCTGGCTCAGACGCACACTGCCTGAATCCGTTTGCGCATCGATGCTGCCCGCGATGTCGCTCGCTTCTACTCCGCCTGAATCGACTCGCGCATAAACGGCGCCTCCGATGTTCGAGAGATGAATTCCCCCCGAATCGGCCGCCGCGTGTACTTCGCCTTTGACATTGTCCACGTGAACGCCGCCCGAATCCGTCTTTGCATCCACCGGTCCCCGAACGCCTTCCACCGTAACGCCGCCCGAATCCGCGCGCGCATGCACCTCGCTCTGTTCTGGCGTCTCAATCTCGAAACGCAGCGAGATGCCGCGCAGCAGATCGCGATCGTGCACAAAGCCCAGCCGGATCTGGTTCCCGTTTTGCTCAACCGGGGGATTCTTTTCGATGCGGCGAATGCGGTCGGCGGCATCGCCCGCGCCGAACCAGCTGTGCTCCGCTTTCAAATAGGCATGGACACGTACTGTGGAACCCGACCCGCTGCGCACCTGAATGCCCCCGGAATCGGTTTTCACTTCGAGAGTCACCGGACCGGAAACCGAAAGCGAACGATCAAACGAGCCTTCCTGCGCCGTAGCGCAAACCGCTGCAAACGCGATCGCCACAAGGGAGTACAACAAAGGCTTCACAAGCGCCTCCTTTCGAGAGCTTATGGAAATACGCGAACAGCGGCGCAAATGTTCCGCGCAACAACCGCTCAAACCGGCGTCGCGCTCAGCCCGCCAGGCCTTTGCCTTCCGTAACCGTGATCACCTGGTTCGCCTTTACATTGGCGAGTTTATCGACAATTCCGCTGGGCCAGTGTATCTCGAGATCAGCCTTTGTGGCCGTTTTCAGGCCGAAGTGAACGCGCAGGTCGCTCTGCGAGATGTAACTCCCCCCGCTGCGCACTTCGTCCATCTGCCGGTGCTCGCCCTCGGGTGTGCAGTAAATACGCGCGCCGATACCCGATCGGTTCGACTTGGTTCCGATCGTCTTCACCTTGAGCCAGTTGTGCTTTAACGTCGAGTCGCAGCGCAGAAGCTGCGGCACGTCGTTCACGCAGTTCACCGCCACGTCCAGATCGCCGTCGTTGTCAAAATCGCCCAGCGCACAGCCCCGGCCGGCCACCGGCTCCAGAATACCCGGCCCCGCTTCCAGCGACACATCTTCAAACCGCCCATTTCCCAGGTTGTGATACAGCACCTTGCGCTCTTTGTATCCCGATTCGCTCGCTTTCTCGCGCACTTCCGGATACACGTGGCCGTTGCAGGTGAGAATGTCGGGCCAGCCGTCGTTGTCGAAATCGAGAAAACACGCGCCCCAACCCAGGAATCGTGTATTGCGTCCGAGTCCGGCCTGAAACGTCACGTCTTCGAAATTGCCGCCGCCTTGGTTGCGATAGAGACTCGAGGTGTCACCGGCAAAATTCGTCTTCACGATATCGAGGTGGCCTTTGCCATACAGGTCGATCGCGGAAACGCCCATGCCCGCCTGCGTCTTTCCGTCAGCGCCGAACGCGACGCCCCACTCGAGCGCCACATCGGTAAACGTCCCGTCGTGATTGTTGCGGAACAGTGCCGAGGGCGCGGAATCGTCGGCCACGTAAATATCCGGCCAGCCGTCATCGTCGAAATCGCCGACTAACACGCCCAGCCCATACGTCCCCTGCTTCTTGAGAATGCCCGCCTTTTCGGAGACATCGGTAAACGTGCCTTCGCCGTTGTTGTGGAAGAGAATGTCTTTACCGCCCTGTAGTCCCGGAGGGCCGCAGGCGACGATCAGTCCTTCGTAAAGACAGGGTCCGCTCTCCGGCAGCGGCGCTGTTTTGGGATCGAAGTCTATGTAGTTTGCGACGTACAAATCGAGATGCCCGTCGCGATCGTAATCGAGAAACGCGCACCCGGTGTTCCAGCGCTTCAGCCCCGTCTTGGTCCGCGTCGTTACGCCCGCCTTTTCGGCCACATCGGTGAACGTGCCGTCGCCATTGTTGTGCCACAGCGCGCAATCGCCCCAGTACGTCACGAACAGATCGGTATGGCCGTCGTTGTCATAGTCGCCCGCGCATACGCCCTGTCCCCAGCCGGTGCGCGCCACGCCTGCCTTGAGCGTCACGTCCGTGAAAGTACCGTCGCGATTGTTCTTGTAGAGCCGGCTCACCGGTTCCGAGCCTTTCGGAAAATTCGATTCGAAGCGGGTCCCGTTAACGAAAAACAAATCGAGCCAGCCATCGTTGTCGTAATCGATGAAAGCGACGCCGCAGCCTGTGGTCTCGAGCAGATATTTGTTCCGCGCTTCAGCGCCAAAGATCGTTTTTTCGTGCAAGCCCGCTTCTCGAGCAACGTTGACAAACTGTACGCCTAGCGGAGCACCCGCCAGCAGCTGGTCAATCGAAAAAACCGGCAGCGCGGCGCAGAGCGACCGGACGAACGAGCGGCGCGAGTGCATTACTGCGGCGACGGCTCCTGGCTCGGCATATGCGCGATCGGCTTCATCACTTCGCCGCCCCGCATTCCCTGCTCGAGCGTGTTGGCCAGCTGCGATTCCTTCTCCTGTTTCAGCCGGGCTCCGGTAGCAAAAGCTTCCGCACTCCCGGCTTTATCGCCCTTTTGCCGCAAAATCTGGCCGATGGTGTTAAACGGGCCGGGCGAGCTCGGATCGAGCCGGATCGCTTCGCGCAGTTCCGCAAGCGCACCGTCGAGGTCGCCGTTCTGCTTGAGCGCAATACCAAGCATGTAGTGCGCCTCCGCATACTCGGGCGAAACCTTGATGGCCGCGCGCATCTCGTCAGTCAGACCCGCGAAATCACCCTCCTGCCAGTCCGCAATGCCGAGGGAATAATGCGCCTGCGCGAGCGTGGGATCCAGCCGGATCGCTTCTCGAAACTCGTTCTTGGCATCGTCGAGCTGATCTTTACTCTTCAACGCAATGCCCAGATCATAATGCCCCGCTGCGGAGTTGGGATCGATGGCGAGCAGCGCCCGATACGTCTTCTCGGCCGCATCGAAATCGCCCTTCTTCAAATCCGCATAACCGATGTTCATGAGTGCGCTGGTGTCCCGCGCATCGTGCGCGAGAACGGTCTGAGATTCTTCAATCGCGCGGTCCGGCTGGCGTGTCTCGATAAGGAGATACGCATAGCTGTTGCGCAGCGCATTATTCGCCGGATCGAGGGCCACCGCTTTGGCATAGGCGTCCACTGCATGCGCCAGATCGTTTTTCGTTTCGAACGCGCGCCCCAGATCAGCCCACGCCGGAGCAGCCGCACTGTTCAGATTCACCGCCTGCTGCAGCTCGCTCACGGCGCTATCGGCATCGTTGTTGCGCAGGAAAGCGGAGCCGAGGCGGTATCGATATTGGAAATTCTGCGGCTCGAGCGTCGCGGCAGACTGCAACTCGTTAATCGCGGCTGTATGCTCACCATCATTCCAAAGCGCAACGCCCAGGTGGAAATGCGCCTGCGCATAGCGCGAGTCGAGCGCGATCGATTTGCGGAAGTGCTCCAGGGCGTCCGCATTCTGCTGCAGCACCGCGTATAGAAAGCCGACGCGATCTTCCGATTCGGCCGTCGCCTCTGCAGCGGCAGCTTGCTTCAGCACTTCGCTCGCTTCCGATTTCTGGCCGGCCCGGATCAACTCTTCAGCCCGCGAAGCCAGATCCGACTGCGTATCGCTCCCGGCAGATAGCGCGCGCGAACACAACGAAATCAGGCAAAAGAGTGCTACTGCGCGCAATACATGCTCATTATAAGTGAGCCGCCGCGGTTACTTCTGCGGCCACTTCGCCAGCAGTTCTTTGGCCTCCGGATGCCGTGCCGATGAATAACGCAGCGCCTGCTTTGCATCGTCGGTCCACTTGCCCTGATTCACCAGGGCCGCGCCGTACACATAAGCCGCTTTGTACGAAAACAGGTGCATCTTGTACGCCTGCTTGGCCACAGCTTCGGCTTCCGAATAGCGCTGGAGCCGGCATAGGATCAGCGCCAGATTATCGAACGCAAGGACGTGCTTAGAGTGGCTCTTAGTCAATTGTCGAAGCGTATCGACCGCCAGATCCGGATGCCCCGCCGCGAAATATTCCAGCCCCAGGTTGTTGGCGGCTTCATAATACTGCGGATCGATGGCCAGCGCGCGCTTGAATTCTTCGATCGCCTCCTCATGCCTGCCTTTTTTCGACAGCTTCTCGGCGCGTCCGGCCAGCTTCTTCGCGCCAGCAGGAGCTTCGTGGTCGAATACGTCAGCCGCCAACGTAGGGTCGTCATCCGGTCCGCCCCAGAGCGGAATCGCATTCGCCTGGGTATTGGCCTGGGCATTCGCCTCCTGCGCCTTCTCGGAGACTTCGCGGACCTGCCGCATTCGTTCCTGCGCGGCCTGATCCGACTGGATCGATTGCGCCCAGAGCGCTATCCCAAAGGTCACCGCCAGCAGCATCGCTACGGTGCTCCGGGAATCGGTGCGCCCACAGGTCCGGGGCCAGGGTTCCACGGCACCACAGCGTGCGGCGGATGAACTCTCCGCGCACGCGCGAGATCGACCGTTCCGCCCGGCGACGGCGTAGAGAGGATGCGGGGAGGATTACGGCGATCGACCAGCGCCGGATACCCGATCCGCGGCCCATTCAGGATCAATGCCTTTCTGAGCTCGCGCGCGCTCGCGGCATACGACCAGCCAAGCGGGTCCGCTACAACGCCTTCCCTCGGAACATAGCCCCAGCAGTGCAAGACATCGTCCCAGCGCCACGAAGGCGCAGTATCGTTAGCAGCAAGCTTATACGCGCCGCCATAACTGGCAGCCGCTTCGTATTCGGCCACGCGCGAGCTCCAGACGTACAGGGCATCGGCCCGATTGCTGTCGAATTTCTGCACTCCGGTGTTGCAGCCGGCCTGCTCGCCTTTGTGCACGAAGTCCGTTCCCGTCGCATCGCGCACTTCCGCGGCGCCGGCGTAAATCTGCGCGCGGCACGCATTGCCATCAAGCTCATACAAGCCCGGTATCGATGGCGCAATCTTCAAGCTGGAAAACTGAATCGAGATACGGCCGCCCGGCTCAGCCGCCGCATCGATCAACACTTCGCCGCGCTCGAGTTGCATGCTGATCTGATTCGGATGGATCGTCTCAAAACGTACAGCCGCATTTGGGCCCACGCGCAGAAAAACGCCCGGATCGAGCAGCACTTCGGCGTAACCTGCGGCCGTGACGAGCAGCCCGCCGTCGCCGATCAGCTCGCTGGACGCGCTCCCATCCGCCAGTTGCCTGCCGTTCAACAAGGCAAATCCTTCGATGTGGTTGATCTCGCCGGGACTGGTGCTTATCGCCGGAGCCGCGGCGAGAGGAACGCTCGCCACTAGCAGGATCAGGAACAGCGTGGTTCCGAGCCGCATAGCCTCATTCTAAAGTAAGTTCATGCAGCCGTATCTGCGTTACGCTAAGCAGTCCAAAGAGGCTCTCATCTCCGATATCGCCGCGCTGGTTCAATGTGAAAGCCCGAGCGATTCGCCCGCCGATGTAAACCGTTGCGTCGACCTGCTGATTGAGCAGTCAAGGGACATCGCTGCGCCTAAGATCGTCAAGTCCGCAAAATTCGGCAATCATCTGCGCCTCGATTTTAAGCTGCCCGGACGCCCGCGGAAAGGCCGCATCCTCGGCATCGGTCATTCCGATACGGTCTGGCCGCTCGGAACTTTGCGCTCTATGCCATATCGCCGCAAAAAAGGCCGCTTGTGGGGACCGGGCGTGCTCGATATGAAATCCGGCATTTTGTTCTTCGTCCATGCCGCCCGCATTCTGCGCGAGCTTGATGTGCCGGTCGAACGCAAAGTATCGATGCTCGTCGTTTCGGAGGAAGAGATCGGCTCCAAAGATTCGCGCGCACTCACCGAAAGCGAGGCGCGCGCCAGCGATTGCGTCCTCGTGCTCGAGCCCGGTTCAAATATGACCGGCGAACTGAAAACAGCGCGCAAAGGCATCGCCGGCTATCGCATCACTGTAGAAGGCAAAGCCGCACATGCCGGCATCGATTTCGCCAACGGTGCGAACGCCATTGTAGAGCTCGCGCGCCAGATTGAACGAATCGCCGGATTTACCGATCTCGGCCGCGGAATCACCGTGAACCTCGGCACCGTGAGCGGCGGGACGCGCAGCAATGTCGTGGCGGCCGAAGCGCGTGCCGCAGTCGATGTGCGCGTGGCACGTGCCAAAGACGCAGAGTTGATCGATCGCAAAATGCGTTCCCTCAAGCCCTTCGACAAACGCTGCAAAGTAAGCGTCGAAGGCGGCCTGAACCGGCCGCCGATGGAGCGCACGAAAGCCATCGCAAATCTATTCGAGCAGGCAAAGCAGATCGGCGCCGAAATGGGCATCGAGCTCGCCGAATCTTCCACCGGCGGCGGCTCCGACGGCAATTTCACCGCAGCTCTCGGGGTGCCGACGCTCGACGGCCTGGGCGCCGTCGGCGAAGGCGCTCACGCCGTCAATGAAAGCATTCTGATCGATCGCATTCCCGATCGCGTCGCGTTGTTAGCCGGCCTTCTCAGCGGGCTCTAAGTTGCTGCTTTCAATCTGCACCAGCGGAGAACGCGTTTTGTCGCCGTCGAAATGCGCGAGCAATCGGTTCGCCGCCGCGGTCCCAACCACTTTCGCAAGCTCTTCTTTCGAGCTCTGCCGCACCCGCTCCAGGCTTCCGAACGAGCGCAGTAGCTTCTCTACCGTCTTCGCCCCGATTCCCGGCACCTCGTGCAATTCGCTCGTCAGCCGCTGCGCATTGCGCCGTGTACGGTGAAACGTCACCGCAAAGCGGTGCGCTTCGTCGCGAATCGTCTGGACCAGATGCAGCATCGGCGAGAACTTATCCAGAATGATCGGCTCGTCTTCCTGACCGTAAACGTAAATCCATTCTTCGCGCTTGGCAATCGACGCCAGCGGCTGATACGTAATTCCGATCGCTTCGAGTGCCTGGGCGGCAGCGTGCAGTTGACCCAGGCCGCCATCCACCAGTACCAGCCCCGGAAATTTTTTCTTCTCTTCCTGCAGCCGGCTATATCGGCGAGTAATTACCTCGCGCATCGATGCGAAGTCGTCATTCCCGACCACCGTGCGAATGATGAACTTGCGGTAATCGGACTTCTTCATCTGGCCGTCTTCCCAGACCACCATGCTCGCCACTTTGTCCGTCCCCTGAATATGCGAAATATCGAAGCATTCGATGCGATTCGGCGCTTCGGGCAGGTTGAGCGCCTCCTGCAGCGCCGTCTTGATCGCCTCCGACGACGGCTTCAGCACTCGGAAACGCTGATCGAAGCTGTGCTTCGCGTTCGTTTCCACCAGCGCCAGCATTGCTTTTTTCGTGCCCCGCTGCGGTGTCGCGATCTCGACTCTGCGGCCGCGCAGATCGGAGAGAAACTCTTCCAGCTCTTCGCGCTCTTCGAAATCGGCCGGCACGTGGATCGTGCGCGGAATGTACTTACTGTTCAGGTAAACCTGCTTCAGTAAGGCTGCAAAAAATTCCGAAGGCTGATACTCGTGCTGATCCTCCCAGAAAAATTCGCGCCGGTCGACGATTTTTCCGCTGCGCAGATGGAACAGATTCACCGCCACCAGCGGGGGCTCGGCATAGTACGCAAAGATGTCGATGTCGTCGCCTTCTACCGCATCCATCTTCTGTTTCTGCTCGAGTTCGCGGACGGTCGTCACCAGATTGCGCAGGCTTGCCGCTTCCTCGAAGCGCATTTCGTCCGCCGCCGTTTTCATCCGTGCTTCCAGCTGATCTGCCAGATCGCGATGGCGCCCTTCGAGGAACAACCGTACATCGCGCACGGCTTCCTGGAACGCTTTGTCAGTCACCAGCCCCGGCGTACACGGCCCCAGACAGCGGTGAATGTGGTACTGCAGGCAGGGATGTGAATACTTCTTATTCAGATCCAGCTTGCAGGACGGAATCTTGAAATGCCGGTGAATGAAATGAACGATCCGGTGCGCTAAATTACCCGGGAAATATGGGCCATAATAACCCGCGCCATCCTTCAGAATGCGCCGCGTGACAAACACGCGCGGATACTTCTCGTTTGTGAGCTTCACATACGGGTACGTCTTGTCATCGCGCAGTAGTATGTTGAAGCGCGGCTTATACTGCTTGATCAGGTTGTTTTCCAGCGCCAGCGCTTCTTTGTTGTTATCGACTTGGATGAAGTCGATCTCGCGCGCCTCCGCAATCAAACCGCCCGTCTTCGGATCCGCCAGCCGTTCGTCGCTGAAATAGTTGCGTACGCGGCTCCGCAGATTCTTGGCTTTGCCGACGTAAATCACCTTTCCGGCCGCATCCTTGTAGAGGTAAACGCCGGGCTCAGTAGGAAGCTGCGCCACCTGCTCGCGTAACTGGGCGTTTACTTCAGGCATTGCGGAGGGGAAAAACAATCTGACGCTCGCGGCCGGAGCGCACGTTTTTTACAATTCAATTGTGACACGCAGAGGGTTATTTGCCGCGTGCCTGATCGCCTGGAATGCTTTTGCGCAAACGGAGCAGACTCCGGCTCCGGGGCAGGCGCCTCCACCAGTTCATGTCCCCGATGATTCCAATCTGCCGGAGGAAGACGAGTCGGTCGCGCCGGAAAAGTTCGTCCTCAATCCGCTCGAATCGGAGCGCAATATCCGCATCGGCGATTACTACTGGCACAAATCGAACTACCGCGCTGCGCTGCGCCGGTACGAGTGGGCAACGAAATACAATCCCAGCTCGGCCGAGGCATTCTACAAGGTCGGCGAAGCGGAAGTAAAGCTGAAGAACAAGGATGCGGCCAAGCTGGCGTTTCAACGAGTCGTGACGCTCGCGCCGGATTCCAAGCTCGGGCACGAAGCGAAGAAGAAGATCAGCAAGTCTTAGTTCGCAGGCGGCCCGGCCGTTTCTGCGCAACCAGCTGCTGCAAAGCGCGCACGTTGCGCAGATCGTCTCCGGGCTTATCCACCGGCGTCTCCAGAATGAACGCCTTGTCCCGCAGCACCGGATGGTTCAGAATGCGCCGGAATCCCTCCAGTCCGATGTAGCCCTCGCCGATATTCGCGTGCCGGTCGCAGTGCGAAGCGAGCTTCATCTTCGCATCATTCGTGTGAATCACCGGCACGTTCTCCCAGCCGAGCGTTTCGCCGGCCTGCTCGATCAGCGTCTTGAGACCGCTCTCTTCGGCGATATCGAAGCCGCTGACATAGCAATGACACGTATCGATGCAATACCCGATCGGCAGATCGATGTAGGGCGAAACAATCTGCCGGATTGTAGCCAGCTCTTCCAGCGCGCCGCCTAGTTGCGCGCCCGCTCCCGCCGTATTCTCGAGCAGGATGGAGAGCTTCGCGCCGCTCGCCAGCGCCGGATCTACCGCTCGCCACGCAAGCGCCATCGCCTCCGCCACATTCAAAATCCCCTGCTCAACTGTCAGGCCCTTGTAATTGCCCGGATGCGCAACCAGGTAATCGGCGCCGATCAGCAGAGCGCGTTCAATTTCTCCGCGAAACGCATCGATCGAGCTCTCGCGCACCACCGATGGCGGCGCCGCCAGGTTAATCAGATAGCTATCATGAATCACCAGCGGCTTCAGATCGTGCTTTTCGCGATGCGCCTTCAACCGGCTGATCTGTACCGGATCGGGTTGCCGCGCCCGCCACATGCGCGGGCTCGACGAGAAAATCTGAAACGTGTTCGCGCCCAGTTCAGCCGCCTTGATCGCTGCATTTTCGAGCGCGCCAGCAGTGGATGTGTGGATCCCGATGCGCAACTTACAGCATACGGATATCGGTTGGTATACTCGCCCCTGGAGAGCCACTGATGCCGCGCTTTTTCCACGTGCTCGAGGCGGAACGGCTGCTGCCGGAAGTCGAGCCGCTGCTACGCGACATCATCGATTGCAAACGCCAGTTCGAGCACAGCGCCCGCGAGCTCAACCTGCAGCTTGAAAAGATTGCGGCCGCCGGCGGAATGATTCCTCCGCGCGAGCGCATTGCCGAGTTGCGGGAGCAGAAGGAAACCGCTGCTCAGCGTCTGCGCGCCGCCCTGGAGAAACTGGAAGAAACCGGCTGTCTCTTGAAGGATGCCGATATCGGCCTCATCGATTTTCCTACTCGCTATCAGGGCCGCGAAGTCTATCTGTGCTGGAAACTCGGCGAGTCCGGTATCCGCTTCTGGCACCACATTGAGGACGGTTTTCGCGGCCGCAAACCTATCGATTCCGAGTTCCTCTCCAGCCACCAGGGCGATCGCTGAAAGGCGCACCTCTTTATTCCAGTTGTTAAACTAACGCTCGGATGCTATTGGCCCGGGAATTTATCGGCTATCTCTCGCGGCAGCTTGTCAACCGGTTAAGCCCGCTGTACTTTGAGACCTCTAATCCGGCAGTTGCGGCCGGTATCATTGCCGAGCTCATCGAGGAAGATCTCTCGGTCGAGGACAAGCTCAACGACGAGGTGCGCGATCTCCTTGATGACTACACCGAATACATGCGCCGCGAAAACGTCTCGTATCAGGAGATGTTTCGCAAGATCAAAAATCAGCTCCTCGCGCAGAAGAAGATTATCCGCGCTTCCGGCCGCGATACCGGCGATGGCATGAAGCTTTCGCGCGATAAAGTGAACGATCTCTCGCACAAGATTGTCGCCGCCCTCCGCCGCTCGCGCGATTTTCGCGTGCGCAAAGATGCCAACGAGCTCCGTCTCGCGCTCGTCAAGGAAATGACCGACGTTCTGCAGATTGAGGAACGCGTCGATCGTGCCGCCCGCGCCAAAATCAAAACCCAGAAACGCGAAATCGCCGAGGGCGGTGAAGAGTACGACATTCTCCACAAGCGCTACTACGCCGAGGAACTCAAAAAGCTCGGCATCAACCTCAACGCCTGAGCACCTTCAACGCCGGTCCACCACCAGCCTGCCGGGCACAATGCGCAATGTGCTCGCTTCGTAAACCGCGAAGTGGGCGTCTTCGAAAACTGGCTGAATCTGGCGCGTTTCATGGTTCGTGCGCGCCTCGATTTCCTTGTCTCGCCGCAAAACGAAGTAGTCGATCGGTAGCGCAAGCATCGATTGCAGATGCTCGGCGGTCAACGGCTGCTCCATAGTCGATTGCCAGCGCCGGAACCACTCCGGGGCAAGCGCGGGATCGTGGCTGATCTCCGCCCCTCCCGACCAGTCCACCCACAGCGCACGCAGCGACTCCGCCCGAAACCGCCCTGCCGTTCCCGATCGCCCTTCCTCCGGAAAGAGAAACATGGAGCTGCCCCACGTGTTGACTCGCGCCCACTCCGCCAGGGGTGCAATGTGCGGCCCGGATGATTCACGATACTGTTTGCCGGGGGACGGCAAGAAGATCAGCACCGCGGCTGCTGCCCAGCAACCCGCCTCCCGCCACCGTCTTCCATGGCCGGCGTGAACTGCTGCTGCCGCGCAAACGAGTAAGGTGAACAAAACCAAAATCGCGAGCTGGTGCATGATCTCGGCCGAAAGTACAGCCTGCGAACGAAGCCGGTCGACGAGAATGGCGGATGCCGGAATCGTCAGCACGCCGATGCTGGCCAGTAGCAGAAACAGCCAGCGCATCTGCCGGTTAAGCGCAGGCCAAAGCCGGGTAAGTCCCCAGACGAAAATTGTAAATGCTGCCAGATAGAAATAGATCCACTTACTCGGCCAGAGGCTCACCCATAATTCCGGACTCCGATACTGATCGATGCGAGCGATTGCGGCGGGAAGCGCACTGAAGGAAATCGGCGCGTCCGGCGTGCCCTGCTGCAATTGCGAAAGATTGGCCAGTAACAGCACAAAAACAAGCAGCACCGGCACAAGCGGCCGGAGTTGTGTCCGAAACCTTCGGTCAGTTACGAATTCGATGATCAGAACGAGCCAGAACGGAGCAGCAAAAGCCGGGTCGAGCAGCAGTGCGCAGCCCGCCAGGAATCCCCCGAGCAGTATCTGTCCGCGCGCCAGCAGCCCGAAAGCCAGCACCAGCGGGCCGGTCGCTAACACACGCGGCACCGGTTCGGGACCGAATAACCAGATTTCCGCCCCGCCCAGATAGGTTCCCAGATTGAGAACACTCGCAACCGCCGCTGAGTGCCAGATCTTCAATCCCAGCGACCGCGCCAGCAGAAATAGACCAAACAGTCCAGCGGCTCGCGACAGAAAATGCTCGATCGCCAGTACCCGCTCAATACCCAAATGAGTTACATGAGCCAGCAGCAGAGTAAGTTCGTCATACGCCGTCAGCCCGAAGTTAGGATGCGCCGCCGCTAAGTCGCGTGAAAGAAACCCCGGTTGCTGTAAGTGCTCGAGCGCCGCAATATATACCTGGCTCGCGGACCCAAGATAAGTATGCCCTGGAAAGTACGCAAACTCGAGCCATACGATCAGGCACAGCGCGAAGAAAACGACCAGGGCGCGCCGCATCTATTGCGCGGGCGTTTTGTCCAGTTGTTGTTTAGCCCAGATACGGTCCGGCTCCAGCTTCAGCGCCTCGGTGAACGCCTGCCGCGCCTCCGCATTTCGATTCGCCTTGTGCAGAACCACGCCTTTCCATAAGTAGGCATCCCCCAGCTTGGGATCGAGTGAAATCGCTTTGTCCAGATCCTTCAGCGCCGGATCAACCCCGCCGCCCATCTGTGCCGGTAAGTAGTAATTCCCCACGCCGCGGCTCACGTAAGCCAGCGCATTCTTCGGATCGAGGCTTATCGCCTTATCGATCTCATCTCTCGCGCAGTTGCCATAACTCAAAGCGCCCAGCAGCGGATTCGCCGGAATCACTTGTCCGCACATCGCGCCTAACAGCCGGTGATATTCGGCGTTCGATTCATTTCCCGCCACCGCCTTCTTCGCGATATCGAGCCCCGTCACCGCATACCCCTGCGACCGCTTCTTGTCCCGCAGCTCCATCGCTACCTCGGCCGCATACGAATAGGCAAGCGCTAACTTATACTGTCCATCCGGCGTGCTGGCCGCTTGCTTGTCGCGCGCGATAATCGCATCGAGCGCCTGCAGATTTTGCTGATTCCGAGCTTTGATCAAAGCCGGGTCCGCGCCCGAAATGGCAGCTACCGCATACAAACTAGCCGCGGCTATTCCCGCCATCACGCGATAACTGAACGAATACTTCTTATAACGGAACGAGTGCCTCATCCTTACACCACGATTCTACTGAGACGCACGCCGGCGCTCTCAAAGCTTCAAAACCTTGCGCCCCGCTATCAGAAAATAGATCGCCAGTAAGAAAACCAAAATGCCGTTTCCCGTCATAATCGCCGGCGCAGATGCCTGCTTGATCAGGAGGCCGGAGAACAAGCTGCCGAGCGGCATCCCGCCCCGGAACGCCACGTTGTAAACGCTCATCACACGCCCGCGCATCTCGTCGGTCACATACATCTGTACCAGCGAAGAATTCAGCGCGAATACAACCATCAGCGCCGCCCCGGCAGTAAACACCAGCACCGAGCTGATGCTCAAGCTTTTCGATAATCCGAACCCGGCAATAAACAAGCCCAGCAGCAGCATCACGAAAATGGACCGCCGCGCCAGCCCCGCTTGTTTGCTGCTGGCCGCCACCAGCAGCGCTCCCGTGATCGATCCAGCGCCCGACAGGCATAAAAACAACGTGAACGTATTCGGGCCGCCATGAAACACATCGCGCGCCATCACTGGCAAAAATGTGATCAGCGGATACGAAAGCAGCGTTGTGAAAAACGCCAGCGCCACCAGGCTCGTCATGCCCTCCCGCCGCAGCAGAAACTGAATACCTTGCCGCATACTCGCGATCACTGATTCCTGTGTCTTGCCCGGCACAAATCGCGGCCGTATCGCCAGCAGCGACGCAATTACCGCCAGAAACGAGAAGCCGTTCAGCAGAAAACACCATTTCGCCCCAAGCTTCACCAGCGCCATGCCTCCCAGGGCCGGCCCGACCACGCGCGCCAGGTTGAACTGAATCGAATTCAGCGCAATCGCGTTCTGCAGATCTTCTTTCTCCACCAGCGTCGGTATCAGCGCCGAATACGCCGGGCCGCCAAACGACTGCGCCACGCCTACCGTGAAGGAAAGGCACCAGATATGCCACACGCGCACCACATGCGTCCACACCAGCGCCGAAAGAATAAACGCGCAGGCCAGCTGAATGAACTGTGACGCGAGCAGCAGGCTGCGCCGGCTCTTCCGATCCGCAAAAACGCCGCCAAAAAGCGAGAGCAGGAAAATCGGTATTTGTCCGAAAAAAGCATCCAGCCCCAGATACAACGAAGAATTCGAAAGCTGATACACCAGCCAGCTCTGCGCCAGGATCTGCATCCAGGTGCCGATGCTCGAGGTACACGCCCCCAGCCACATCAGCCGGAAATCCGTGTATCGGAACGCGCGAAAAACCCGGTTCAGCACGCCGGTTCTGCCGTTCTTCGCCGGCGCGGCCGCGCTTAAAGCAGAGCCCGCTTCATTTTCGGTGTCCATTGCCGCGTGCGGAAGGGAGCGGTTTCTCACGTTGGATCAAATGCAGCAGGTTCCCGTCCGGGTCCTTAAAGAAGACGAGCCGGTTGCCTTCATTCGTATACGGCTCGCCTTCGAACTTTGTTCCCTGTCGCGCAAGCTCTTCGTATGCTTGGTCGAAATCGTCCACCGCAATCGCTATGTGCCGCATTCCGGGTGTCCGCATTCCTACAGCCGGCGCTTCACCCTCCGACGGAACAATTTCAATCAGCGCCCCGTTCTCCGCCTCGACAAAGTAATTGCCGGCGTACTCATAGGTGATCTCGAAACCAAGCGTCGCAACGTACCACTCAGCCAGCCGCTTCGGATTCGGTGAAGCTATGGCGAAATGTTCGATACCTTGGAACATCTGCCCGGATTGTAACAACCAGGACTCGCCGCACCTGCCCTGTAACCCCGCAGAAGCGGGTGTTCGGGCTATCCTCGTATCAGCACTATGCGTGTTCTGGTCGTTGAAGACGAAAAGCGCATCGCCGACTTTCTCTCGCGCGGCTTGCAAAGCGCCGGCTACGCTGTCGACGTGGTCCATACCGGTAACGATGCCATCGATCGCGTCCATGCCACCGAGTACGATCTGATCGTGCTCGATCTCGGTCTGCCCGATGTCGATGGCCTGCACGTTCTGCAAAAGATCAAAAATCGCAAGACCGTGCCCCCTGTGCTGATCCTGAGCGCCCGCGATTCGGTCGACGATCGCGTCAAAGGACTCGAGCAGGGTGCCGACGATTATCTCGTCAAACCCTTCGCCTTCGTCGAGCTCCTCGCCCGCGCCCGCGTGCTCCTTCGCCGCGGCCAGCCCACTCCCGAGCGTCTCCAGGTCGGCGATCTCACGCTCGATTGCATCCGCCGCAAAGTCACGCGCAACAACGAAAATATCGAGCTCGCGCCCAAGGAATTCAGCATCCTCGAATACATGATGCGCAACCGCGGCCGCCCGCTCAGCCGTACCATGATCGTCGAACATGTTTGGGATATGGACTACGACGGCCTCACCAACATCGTCGACGTCTACATCCGCCACCTCCGCAGCAAAATTGACGACAAATTTCCGCAGAAAATGATTCACACCGTGCGCGGCATCGGCTACATGCTCGACAGCCCCGAATCGCAAACCGCCGAAACCTTGCCCGCCTGAGCGTTATCCATGATCTCCCTTCGCGAGCGTTCCTTCCGTTTCTTCCGAACGCTCCGCTTCCGCCTCGCCGCCACCTTCCTTCTTCTGCTCACCGCCGTCCTGATCATCATGAGCGTACTCGCCGCACGCAATCTCGACGAGATCCTCGAAACCCAGGGCGCAGCCAAACTACGCGATCAGATCGGTGCCCTGAAAGGCTGGTTCAGCTTCGACGAGCAAGGCCATCCCGTCTGGGACGAGGTCGATATGAGCGATCCCGAAGAAGTCGCCGAGCTCTCTCGCCTGCAATCGGTCTATGTTGTCGCCGACGATACGGGCAAGCTCGAAAAGGCCACCACCGATCCGAAACTCAAAGAACTCTGGGACCGTTCCACGATCCGCTCCGAAGTGGCGCAGATTCAGCAGACCCATAAGGCCGTTCTGAAGACCATCCACTCAACCGACGGCACGCCCTACCAGGTGCTGAGCAGCACCATGACCGACAACAAGCACAACAACAAGGTCTGGTACGTAGCCGAAGGGCGCAGCCTGGCCGAAGATCGCGACGTCGTGCGCCGCTTTCAGCGCCATCTGATTCTCTTCTTCCCCATCGCACTCGTCGCCTGCGCCATCATCAGCTGGTATTCGGCCGGCGGCGTGCTCACCGGGTTGCAGTCGGTCGAGCGCGCTGCCCAGGAGATCACCGGCTCCAACCTAGGACTGCAGATTCCCAAACGCGACGCCGACGACGAGCTCGATCGCCTCATCGATTCCTTCAACGCCATGAGCGGCCGCCTCAAGGAATCCTTCGAGCAGATTCGCCAGTTCTCGACCGACGTCTCGCACGAATTGCGCACGCCGCTCACCGCCATCCAGGGCCAGCTCGAAGTCGCGCTCTTCACCGCCACCCGCAAGGAGCAGCTCCAGGAAGCGATCGAAAACGCGCTGCAGGATGTCGAGCGTCTCTCCAATCTCGTGCGCGCCCTGCTGCTGCTCTCGCAATCCGAGTCCGGCCAGATTCCGATTCGCAAAACCCTGCTCGATCTCGGCCGCCTGACAGCCGATCTGGTCGAGCAGTTCCAGATTCCCGCCGAAGCCGAGGAGGTCTCGCTCTCCCACACGAGCACCGCCTCCATCCTGTGCGAAGCCGATCGCACCCAGATCGAGCGCGTCGTCACCAACCTGCTCTCCAACGCGATCAAATATACACCGCGCGGAGGCTGGATTCGCACCAGCGTCTCCGAGGCCGGCAATATGGTCCGCCTGACCGTGGCAGATTCGGGAGTCGGCATCCCCCGCGATCATCTCCCTCATATCTTCGACCGCTTCTATCGCGTGCCCGATCCCAATCCCGAGAAAGGCCTCGGTCTCGGCCTGAGCTTTGTCGCCTCCATCGTGAAGGCCCACGGCGGTCAGATCCGCGTCCACAGCGAAGTGGGCAAAGGTTCACGTTTCGACGTGCTCCTCCCCGCAGCGAGCGCCCACCGTGCACTAACGCAGCCCGCTCCTGCCATGACCCAGACCGAACCGCGAGCCTGATCCTTGTTCAAACTCCTTCCTCTTGTTCTGATCGCTCTCTTCTCCACCGAAACTTCGGTCAACGATCGCCCGCTCAAAGCCACCACACCCGCCAAGGTCAGACTCATTCGCGCCGCGCTCATTCAGCGCATCTGGAGCAAGCCCTGGAGCGCAATCGCCCGAGAGCAGCCCCGCAGCGTCGACCAGCAGTACAAGCCGCAACCCGCCGACGCTCTCCCGACCCCGATCGAAAACCTTCGCTCGGTAGACCGCCTACAAACCGGCACCGAAGCCGTTCCGTCTGCCGTCTTCGTCTTCTATCCGGTGCACGATCTTCACAAAGCCGTCATCGTTCATCAGGGCCACTCCTGCGATCTGAACAACAGCGGCAAGCGTCCCGATAACCCCGGCGTGCTCATTCAAAAGCTGGTCGCAAACGGCTATATCGCGGTGGGCATGCGCATGCCGCTCTTTCAAAATCCGGCGACGTGTGCCGCCAGCACGAAAGTGCACGCCGCTTTGTTCGACCACCCTCCCGCGCATGGCTCCGCCGTTCAGTATTTCATGGACCCGGTCGCGCGCACCGTCAACTACCTCATCAAGACGCAGCACAATCTCGAGGAGATTGATATGGCCGGGCTCTCGGGCGGCGGCTGGACCACCACTCTCTACGCCGCGCTCGATCCCCGGATCGTGAAAAGCTTCCCGGTGGCCGGCACCTTACCCTTATATATGCGCGGCCCGCACTACAATCACGACCGCGAGCAGTTCGACCCTTCGATCTACAACATCGCCGGATACAAAGATCTCTATGTCTTAGGCTCAACCGGGCCTGGCCGCGAGCAGATCCAGATCCTCAATCGCTACGACGATTGCTGCTTTGGCGAAAAACAGCACACCGTCGCCGGTTCCTACCTGGACCTGATCCGCCAGTACGAAAGCGAAATTCAAAAGCTCGGCTTCGCCAATTTCCACGTCGATATCGACGAGACCGCCCGCACCCACCAGATACCCGAAAGCGCGATCGATGAAGTCATCCTCCCGGCGATAGCGAAATAGTCACCTTCCCCCCGGAATAGACCAGGGAGGGAGTTCCATAACCAGCCGCCCGCTTCGGCGACTTGATCTGGTACTCGTTAATTTGCTCATCTCTCACACTTCGGCCGGAAAAGCCGATATGTGGCATTGATGACAACACACCCGGAACGGGAATCCCGTCCCCTCGGCGCGGCAGATTCGGGCGCCGGATTCTATCCCAGGTTCACCCGCCTCGAACTTTCTCAATCGGAAATGCTCACCCCTCTGATACGCCGGGCTACTTCCGATGACCTCGATTACGATGCTCTGAATGTCTTCCTTCGTATCGGAACCTTCGTCGGTTCGGATACGCCGTTCCGCTACTTGAAAGCGGATCCCCCGGACTACGCCTGGGCAGCCTCTGTACCGCCCGTTCAAGGCTCGCGCGATCAGATCCTCGATTCCTACATCGACCTGTTTCGGCAGGCTGTGTCTCGTTGCTATGCGGAAGGAAGAAAAATCGGTCTAGGTCTGAGCGGCGGGCGCGATTCGCGGCACATCTTATTTGAGTTGCTTCGTGCCGGGCGTCCGCCCGCGCGCTGCTGGACCGTGGATTTTCCCGCCAAGCCATCCGATGCCAGGGTCGCCGCGGAAATCTGCCGCCGGGTGGGTGTTCCCCATCTCGTTTACCCCATCCAGGGCCGCTTCGCCACGCTCGAAAGAGTGAAAAACAAGATCACTAACTACTCGTCCCTGCAGCACAACTGGATGACGGAAGCTGTGCTTTCCGGTCTGGCTGAAACACCGGTCCTGTTCGATGGCATCGGTGGTGACGTCCTTTCGGCCGGCCTTTTCCTTACAGCCCACCGTGTTCACCTGCTTGAGCAGCACCGAATTGACGAGTTGGTGGACGATATTGTCGGGAAAACTCTCCCCACTCTGCGGAACCCTTCCCTTTTTCCGCGCCAGCGCGCGCTTGAAAAGGTCAATGAAGAATTTCGCAAACATCTGGCTGCCCCCGATCCAATTTCTTCCTTTTATTTCTGGAACCGCACGCGGCGGGATATCGGCTCCTCCGCCTTTGCGCTCTTGCGCCAGCGCGGCCAAACCGTATTTGCGCCCTATCTGGACCGCGATCTCAGCCGGTTCCTGGCCGGCCTGACACCCTCGCTCACGGTCGACCACCAGTTGCACACCGACGTGATTGCCCGCGCCTTCCCGCAGTGGGCCGACATCCCATACGCGTCCTCAAACGAGACTTCCAGGCGCGCCTTGACCTACTACCGTCGAACGGCCGCCGATATTCTCCGCTACGCCTTGCGCAATCCATCGCCGCTCGTGCGTCGTCGAAAACTGTGCGCCCAGCTTCTGCGGTCCATGACGGTCGAAACCCGCAGCGCCGATGTGCTCTGGCTCGCCCCGGCAACGGTCTACCTCACCGAACTCTTGAAAGAAATCCAGCTCCCCAAGGCCGCATGAAAACTCTGCAGACAAGCGTGCGTGAGGCGTACCTTTGGACTTTCGGCGGCAATCTGGCGCGCCAACTGCTTTCGTTCGGCCTCTCCATGTTGTTGGCGCGCTTCCTCTCGCCTTCCGACTACGGAACGGTCGGCATGGTCGCCATCTTTACCACCATCCTCACGGCGCTGCAGGACCTCGGTATCGGCCGGGCCGTGATCTATTTCGAGAACGCCGATTCCGCCTTTTCAACTTATTGCACCGTCAGCACTGCTGCGGGCGCCGTCCTCTCGCTCGGCATGTTTCTGTCCGCGCCTTTGATCGCTCGCTTCTACGCCATGCCAGGTCTGATACCCATCGTCCGCTGGCTGAGTCTTACTCTGTTCTTCGGCGGGCTGCGCTCGGCGTCACAGTCCATGCTCACCAAGCGCCTGCTGTTTCAGCGGCTGACCTTTATCGAAGCCGGCTCCGGAATCTTCGCGGCGCTCGTCGCTGTCGTCCTTGCCTGGCGCGGTTTCGGTGTATGGAGCCTCGTCTTCAACCTGATCCTCGGATCCGTGCTCAACACGTTTCTCGTGCTGCATGCGTTTCGTCCATCCTTCACCGTGCGGCTGGATCTCGCGGCGGTGAAGCGCGCGCTCGCCTGGGGCACGCCGCTGGTCGGCAGTACACTGCTTTGGAGCGCCTACGACAACACCGACAATCTGGTCGTCGGGAAGCTCATGAACAACGCGCAGCTAGGATACTACTCGCTTGCCTTCCGCCTGGCCACCCTGGTAAATGAACGCATTGGCGCTATCATCAGCCGCGTCAGCTTTCCTACCTTTGCCGCGCTGCAAAATGACAAGCCCGAAGTCGCTCGCCATTGGATGTCCGTGACGCAGAAAGCTGCTCTGATCAGTTTTCCGTTGCTGGCTCTGCTCGCCGTCTGCGCCTCCGATCTGATCTCGGTCGTGCTCGGCGCGAAATGGCTCCCCGCCGTTCTGCCGCTCCGCCTCCTGTGCGTGGTCGGAGCGATCCGCGTGCTCACGCCGATCATCGTCAACCTTCTCCCCGCTCTCGGCCGCCCCGGCTTGGCTTTCCAATACACGCTGGCAAACGCCATCATCATGCCGGTGGCTTTCTACATCGGCTGCAAGACAGGCGGCATCGTTGGCGTCGGCTGGTCCTGGGTCATCGTCTTCCCCTTCATCGCGGCCTATTTGACGGCTCGCGCCATCGCTCTGGTCGAAATCTCCTGGGGCGCTTATTTGAAAAATTTGACCGTGCCCGTGCTCTCGAGCGCCGCCGCCACTTCTGCCGCTGCTCCCCTGCTCTATGCTCTTCGCCCGGGCCTGTTGCGTCTGTTGCTCATGTCTTTCGCGGGAGTTTCCGCCGCTTCGCTTTGCACGCTGGCGTTTGAATCCGGCCGCCAACTACTGCCGGCCTCCATCGTTACGTTCCTGTCCGATCGACTCGCGCGCTGTATGCCCCTGCCTATGCGTTCGCGCTCCTGAACTCCTGCCCCGGCCAGATCCTCAGTCGCTCCTGAAACAAAGCGCATTCCCATCCGGATCATCCACTGCCAAGGTCTTACCCGGGTAATGAGCGGCACGAAGGAAGTCCTTCAACGCGGGCGCGCCGGGCACCGGGATTTTCCGCGATCCCTCAACTCGCATCCCCGAACCGCGCTCGCCCCGAATCAGCAGCTGCGCCGCCAACTCGTCATAAGCGGCCAGCACAGTATTGCGTGAGACTCCCAAAACTTTCGCCAATATCCGGCTCGCCGGCAGCCGCGCGCCGCGCTGAATCGCTCCGCTTCGAATCTGACCCGCAATTGCCCGGCAAATTTGAATCTGCAGCGGAAGTGCCGAATTTCGATCCACTGCAACGGACGGCATCACAGGCTCGGCGCGGTGTTTCAAGTGGCCCTCTCAGGTGGCTCTTTCCATTCTTCACAATTTGCGCGAGGATTGGAGCGAAAGGAGAATTCAGCCATGATCAGCGGCGGCAATGCAACCGTTTTTGTCTCGAATATGGACGCTTCCGTACACTTCTACACCGAAGTCCTCGGATTGAAACTCACCAATCGCTTCGGTAATCACTGGGCCACCGTCGAAGCCGGCGCCGGTCTTACCATCGGACTCCATCCGGCCTCTCCCAACTATCCGGCGCCTGGTACAAAAGGTTCCATCATGCTTGGACTCGATCTCGATGAGCCGATCGAGCAGGTCGTGTCGAAACTTGTCAAACACGGAGTGCGCATGAAGGGCGAAATCGTGAATGATAAGCCGGGCCGCTTCGCTCATTTCGAAGATCCGGACGGCAACGAAATTTATATCTGGGAAGCAACCCACAACGGCGTCGGCGATACCGAACCGATTTACGCCAGCGCGCGCTGAGAGCTACGAGATCAGCCGGTCCACCACATTCCCGGCCACATCCGTCAATCGAAAATCTCGCCCCTGAAAGCGATAGGTCAGCTTCGTATGCTCAATGCCCATCTGGTGCAGAATCGTCGCGTGCAGATCGTGCACGTCCACCGGATCCTCGGCGATGTTGTACCCAAGCTCATCCGTCTTGCCAAACGTCAGCCCTGGCCGGAAGCCTCCGCCCGCCACCCACATCGTGAACGCCCGCGGATGATGATCGCGCCCCAGAAATTTCGAGTTATTCCGCGCCTCGTTCATCGGCGTGCGCCCGAATTCGCCGCCCCACACCACGATCGTGCTTTCCAGCAAGCCGCGCTGCTTCAAGTCCGCCACCAGCGCCGCCGCCGCGCGATCCGTCTCTTCACATAACGACGGCAGCCGGTTCACAATATCGTCGTGGCTCGACGTCCCGTGATTGTCCCAGCCACGGTGATAAAGCTGCACAAACCGCACTCCGCGTTCCACCAGCCGCCGCGCCAGCAGGCAGTTATTCGCAAACGACTTCTTCCCCGGCTCCGTGCCGTACATCTCGTGTATCGAATCCGGCTCCTTCGAAATGTCCACCAGCTCCGGCACGCTCGACTGCATCTTGTACGCCATCTCGTACGAAGCAATGCGCGTCGCAATCTCCGGATCACCATTCGATGCCAGATGCATCTCGTTCAGCTGCCGGATCAGATCAAGCGACTCCCGCCGTGTCTTCGCCGAAACACCGTCCGGATTATTTAGAAACAAAACCGGATCGCCCTGCGACCGAAACTCCACGCCCTGATACAAGGTCGGCAGAAATCCGCTGCCCCAGCACGCCTTCCCGCCATCCGGCTGATTCTCGCCCGAAATCAGCACCACAAACCCCGGCAGATCTTTGCACTCGCTCCCCAGCCCGTACGTCATCCACGCGCCCATGCTCGGCCTCCCAATAATCTGGAAGCCCGTGTTCATGAAGATTTGCGCCGGCGCGTGATTAAACTGCGTCGTATGCAGCGAGCGAATAATCGTTACATCATCCGCTACGCCCTGCAAGTGCGGCAGCAGCTCCGAAATCTCCGCGCCCGATTTGCCGCAGCGCTTGAATTCATACGGTGAGCCGAGCAGCTTCGGGGTACCCTTGATGAACGCGAATCGCTCGCCTTTGGTCAGCTCCGCCGGCACATTCTGCCCGTCATATTTCTGCAGCAGCGGCTTCGGATCGAGCAGATCGACCTGCGACGGCGCACCCGCCATAAACAGGTAAATGATGCTCTTCGCCTTGGCCGGGAACATCGGTGTCTTGGCTGCCAGCGCGCTCGACGGATCGCTTGTTTCCGCGCCGAAAAGTGAGCTGTTCAGCATGCCCGTCAATGCCGCCGCGCCGATGCCGAATCCCGTCTGTTTGAAAAAGTGCCGCCGCGTCGAAGCTCGCAGCATCTCGCTCGAAAAAACGTCGTCCCGCATCGCCTCTACTCCTTCGTGATCGCTTCGTCCGTGTTCATCAACACGTTCGCCACCATCGTCCATGCCGCCAGCTCGTTGCCACCGTTTTCAGCGCGCTGCTTTTTGTAGAAATCTTCCACTCGTGCCTGCTCTTCCGCGCTCGGTTTCCGCGCCACCGTCAATTCGTATGCATAAGCGATGCGATCCCGCGCCGTCGTACCGCCTTCGCTCATCATGCGCTTCGCCATCGCCTGCGCCGCTTCAAAGAAAAATGGATCGTTCAGACTGGTCAGCGCCTGCAGCGGCGTATTCGTGCGCACCCGCCGCACCGTGCAGAATTCCCGGCTCGGCGCGTCATAGGTCACCAGGCTCGGATACGGTGCGCTCCGTCGAATGAACGTGTAAACCGCGCGCCGGTGCCGCTCCTCGCCTTTGCTCTCCACCCATTTGTCGTTCGAGTACGGAATGTCCCAGACGCCCTCCGGCTGATACGGCATCACCGGCGGTCCATACATCTTCTCGCTCAGCAATCCGCCCTCCGCCAGCGCCAGATCGTGCACCGCCTCGCCATCCACGCGAAAACGCGGACCGCGCGCATACAGCTTGTTATACGGATCGCGCGCCTCAAGCTCTTTGGAAACACGCGAGCTCTGCCGGTACGTTGACGATGTCACCATCAGCCGCTGAATCTTCTTCATGCTCCAGCCGTCGCGCATAAACTCCGTCGCAAGCCAGTCAAGCAGCTCGGGATGCGATGGCGGATCGCCCTGTGTCCCAAAATCCTCCGCCGTTTCCACAATCCCGTGTCCGAAAATCGCCTCCCAGAAATGATTCACCGTCACGCGCGCGGTCAGCGGATTGTCCTCGCTCACCAGCCATTCCGCCAGCGCCAGCCGATTCGGCTTCGTACCCGCCGGCAGCGGATTCAGCGCGCTCGGCACATCCGCATACACCAGTTCTCCCGGACTCGTAAACGTCCCCCGCTCGCGAATATACGCCGAAGGCCGCGCGCCGTCTTTCTCCTCGCGCATCACCATCGCCGTCGGAATTCCCAGCTTCTTCACGTCTTCTTCAAGCGCCGCCATCTGCTGGCGTGTTCCATCGAGCAGCGGCGTCACTTTCCGAAACGCCGCCGAAAGCTTCTGCTTCTGCTCCTCGCTGCGCTGTGGGACCGGCACATCCAGCACCGGCCGCAACTCTGCCGGCACTCGCACAACAAATTCCGGATCCGCCGCCGTTGTCACCGAAATCCGAAACCGCCCGATCCCGCGCGCCGCATGCCGCATCTGATGCTTCATCGTGATCATCAGCGCGCCGCCTCGCATCGCCTTCTCCGGCACGAACACCGCTTCTCGTGCCCGCGGCTCTTTCGCCGTCTCGTCGATCGCCCACCCGGCGAGCATCCCTTTTTTCTTGTGCAGCAGATTCTCAACCGCGTAACCTGATTGCGATTCATCCGCGCGCGCCGATTTCCAGCGAAGCGGCTTCCCTCCGATCTCCACTTCGAAATCGCTCAGAAAGAAATTCCCGCCCGCATCCCGTCCCGGACCGCCCTTCGGCAGAGTCGCGTCCGGCAGCACCTCCAGCCGCACACCCGTTATCGGGCGCCGGTCCGTCCGTGCCTCGAGTACATACAGATCCGCTTGCGGATTCACACCCGAAACCAGCACCGAGCCGTCGCTCTCCAGCGTCAACGTCGCTCCGCCCGCCGACTTGTATTCCGATGGCCTCACCACCGTCCATTGCTGCGGTGCCTCTTTCAACTCGCTCTCCCATTTCGTCTGTGCTTGCTCGAGCTCCGGTGTCTGCGTGTCCAGCTTCTTCTGCAATTCCGCGATCTGCGCCCGCAGCGCTCTGCTCTTCTGCTCCTGCTCCGCATTCGGCAGTTCTAATTCCGGCTCTGCCATCCACTGATCGCCCGTACCTTCCACCCAATGCTCCGCATGATTGAAAAACGCCAGAAACCGGTAATAATCCTTCTGCGGAAACGGATCGAATTTATGGTTGTGACATTGCGCGCAGCCAAGCGTCGAACCAAGCCACACCTGCGCCGTCGTGTTCACGCGGTCCACCTGGCTGTAGTAGTAGTATTCATTCACATCGATGCCGCCTTCCTGGTTCAGCATCGAATTGCGATTGAAGCCCGTCGCAATCAGCTGGTCGCGCGTCGGATCCGGCAGCATGTCGCCCGCAATCTGCTCGATGGTAAATTCGCGAAACGGCATGTCGGCATTGAGCGCGCGAATCACCCAGTCGCGATACTCCCACGCCGTCCGTCGCCGGTCTTTTTCATAGCCGTTCGAATCTGCATAACGCGCCAGATCCAGCCACTGCCGCGCCCATTTCTCGCCATAATGCGGCGAAGCAAGCAGCCCGTCGACCACGCGCTCATATGCATCCGCGCGCCGATCTTTCAAGAACGCATCGATTTCCGCGGGCGAAGGCGGCAGCCCCACTAAATCGAGATACACACGTCGCAGCAACACCGCGCGATCCGCTTCCGGCGTCGGCTGCAAGCCTTCTTTCTCGAGCTTCGCCAGCACAAATCGGTCAATCGGATTTCGGCACCACGTCGCGTTCCTCACCTCCGGCAGTTCCGGCCGCGCCGGCTTCACATACGCCCAGTGCTTCGGCGCAGGTCTCACGGCAATGGGCGTTGTGTCATCCGGCCCCGGCGCACCCGCATCGATCCAGCGCCGGATCGTATCGATTTCTTTTGCATCAAGCGGCGGCCCGCCGTACGGCATCTGCGGACGTTCTTTCGCCAGCAGCCTGCGCACGATCCGGCTCTCCTCGCTCTTATGCGGTACCACCACCGGCCCGTAATCGCTGCCTTTTCGAATCGCCGCCAGCGAATCCAGCCGCAATCCGTTCTGCGCCAGCTTCTCGCCGTGGCACGCGTAACAACGCTCGGCTAGAATCGGCCTCACCTCCTGCGCAAACATCGGCGACGACCCGCCCCCGGCCGGCTCAGTTCCCGCATTCGCGCTCTCAGCCTTCACGTTCGAAAAATCCGCCGTATCGATCCAGCGTTTGATCAACGCCACTTTCTCGGGCGCGAGCGGTTGTCCCCCGAGCGGCATCCTCGGCGCATCCGTCAGCCCCAGCACGCGTTTGATCAGCAGACTGTCCCCGCTATGCCCCGGCACAATCGCCGGACCCGATACGCCGCCCCGCAGAATATCCGCTTCCGAATCCAGCTTCAGCTTGCCCGCCGAATTCTGGATATGACACGCCCCGCAGGCCTGCTCGAGCACCGGCTTCACAGCGCGCGCAAAGTCAGCCTTCTCCTGCGCCTGCGCCAACCCGCAAGCAGCCACACACATAATCACCCAAACCCGCCGCATCGCTCGTCACGAAAAGTCTATCGAAACGCGAGCCCCGCCTGCGCGCCAAGAGCGAACTCGCATCGCAAAATCAACCGGCTGATATAACAAAAATCGCTCATGCGATTTGTCTGCCTGTTTTGCCTCACGCTCTCGGCTTTCGCTGCTTCCGTCTTCCCCACACAGCCTGACGATCCCCGCGCCGTTGTCGTCTCCGGCAACGACGACGCTGCGCTGCAGGCCGCCATCGACAAAGCAGCCGCAGCTCCCGGTCGCGAGGGCATCGTCTTCGTCCCGTCCGGCCGCTACCATTTCACTCGCACCGTCTTCGTCTGGCCCGGCATCCGCCTGTTCGGCATCGGCGATACCCGCCCCGTCTTCGAGCTTCCCGAAAACACGCCCGGATTTCAGCAAGGCCTCGGAGTGATGGTCCTGTTCACTGGCGCCAAGCCCGGTCATGTCGCCGTTCCTCCGCAGGGCGCCGTGCCGCCCAACCCCAACATCCCCGACGCCAACTCCGCCACCTTCTACTCGGCCATGAGCAACGTCGATTTCGACATCGCCGACGGTAATCCGGCCGCCGTCGCCATTCGTTTCCACGTCGCGCAGCACGCCTTCCTCACGCACATGGATTTCCACATCGGCTCTGGTCTCGCCGCTCTCTATCAGGTCGGCAACGAAGCCGAAGACCTGCACTTCTTCGGCGGCCGCTACGCCATCCTCACCGAAAAAACCTCACCCGCCTGGCAGTTCACCCTGCTCGATTCCACCTTTGAAGCGCAGCGCGAAGCCGCCATCCGCGAACACGAAGCCGGGCTCACCCTCATCCGCGATTCCTTCCGCAACGTCCCCACCGCCATCGACATCGATCCCCAATACTCCGATGAGCTCTGGGTGAAGGACTGCCGCTTTGAAAGCATTTCGCGCGCCGCCGTCGTCATCAGCAACGAGCAAAGTCCGCTCACCGAAATCGGCTTCCAGAACGCCGTCCTGCAGCGTGTGCCCGTCTTCGCCATCTTCCGCGAGAGCGGCAAAAAGATCGCCGGCCGCGGCGAAATCTACTCCGTGCGCGAATTCAACTACGGCCTCATCGTTCCCAACGTAGGTTCCATGGGCAAGATCGGCATGCGTTACGAAGCCAGCGCACTCGCGAATCTGCCCGCGCCTCTGCCCCCCGCCATTCGTCCGCTGCCGCCAACCAATGAATGGGTCAACGTGCACACCCTCGGCGTCACTGGCGACGGCGCTACCGACGATACCGCGGCCATCCAGAAAGCCATCGACACCCAGCGCGTGCTCTATTTCCCGAGCGGTCATTACCTCGTCCGCAACACGCTCACCCTCAAACCGGACACCGTGCTCATCGGCCTCCATCCCACTCTCACCCAATTCGATCTTCCCGACGGCACGCCGGCCTTTCAGGGCGTCGGCACTCCCAGGCCGCTCCTCTTCGCTCCACAAGGCGGAAGCAACATCCTCAGCGGATTCGGTGTCCTCACCGGCGGCATCAACCCGCGCGCCGTCGGCGTCTTATGGTCAGCCGGCGAAAACTCTCTGATCGACGATGTCCGCTTCCTCGGGGGCCACGGCTCCGGCACCAATCCCTACAACAACAATCAGACCGCCGATCCCGATCTCCACAAGCGCTGGGACAGCCAGTATCCCAGCCTATGGGTCACCAACGGCGGTGCCGGCACCTTCGCCGACATCTGGACTCCCGACACCTTCGCCCAGGCCGGTCTCTACGTCTCCGATACCAACACGCCCGGCCACATCTACGAGCTATCCGCCGAGCACCACGTCCGCAATGAGATCAAGTTCGATCACGCTGAAAACTGGGATCTCAACGCGCCCCAGACCGAGGAAGAAGCCGGCGAAAGCGGCGAGTCTCTATCCATCGAACTCAGCTACGCCCGCAACATCACCATCGCCAACTACCACGGCTATCGCGTCACGCGCTCGCGCATGCCGTATCCCACCGCTGTCCGTCTTTATCAATCGAGCGGCATTCATTTCCGCAACGTCCACGTCAATGCCGAGAGCGGTTTCTCCACCTGCGACGAGAACGGCTGTGGCACCTTCCTCCGCGTCAGCAAATACCCCTACGAAAATTCCATCCAGGACGTCACGCACCACCTCGAGCTCCGCGAGCGCGAGTTCGCCGTGCTCGACATCGGCGAAAGTCGCCCGCCCGCTGCACCGGAGCATAGCCTGGCCTCGGCCAAACAGCTCGCCACCGGTTTTTTCTCCATCGCTGGAGCCGTCGCCGACGCCACTGGCAAGCTCTACTTCGTCGATCGCCACCAGCAGCGCATCTACGGCTGGTCCGAGCGCGAAGGGCTCACGGTCGAGCGCGATAGTCCGCTCGATCCGGTCAACCTCGGCATCGATCCCGCTGGCAATCTCATCGTCGTCTCTTCCGCTGGCGCAAGCGGCACCGTTTACTCCTTCCAGCCCGGATCGCCCAAAGGCGACCTCACCGTGCTCTCACCACAACCAGCCAAACCGCACCCCGGCGGCACCGCGCTTCTTCCCGTGAACTCCTGGAACAACGGCGAATTTCGCGATCAGCTCAATCTCGAAACGCTCCAGTTCAAGACTCTGCCCGAAATGTTCGCCGAAGATGTCTCGACGCCCAAGTCCAACGAATATCTCTCGCCCGATGGAAACGTCTTTTTACCCGCCGTGCGCGTCTGGAAACAAGGTCCACCCGACACCACCGCCGGCTGGCGTTTCTCCGACAACCTCGACACCTATGGACTCATCCAGGCCCGCGTCGGCCAGCGTGTCTACGTCTGCAGCTCTTCCGAAGACGCCACCTACAGCGCCGAAGTCGCCCCCGACGGCACGCTCAAAGACCTGCATCTCTTCGCCCATCGCGGCGGCGAAAGCGTCGCCGTCGATGCCAATGGAAATGTCTATGTCGCCAACGGACAGATCTTCGTCTACAACTCACAGGGCCGCCAGATCGGCCTGATCGAGGTTCCCGAGCGCCCGCTGCAACTGATCTTCGGCGGTGCTCGCAACCAGACGCTCTTCGCCCTCGCCCATCACAACCTGTACGCGATCTCCCTTTCCCGATCGCGCTGAACATCCCGTCGCCCGCGCGCTAGCCAGAGCAGCACGGCAGCTAGAAGAAACAGCGCGCATCCCACAAACGCCGGCAGCAAATGCAGCATCTCCACATAACCCACCACGAAATGCACGCCGATCGCGCATCCAAAACCCGCGCAGCCCATCAGCGCCACGATCTCGACCAGGCTTCGATTCAGCTCAGCGTTCAGCGCCGTGAAGAGCAGAAAAATTCCAATCGAACAAAGCCCTCCTCCAAATCCCGCGCGATCGTGCGAGATCACCGGAATCAGCATGGGCGAAATACGACGCAGCATCGAAGGATCCAACCCGATGAACCGCAGGTCCGATGGCACGAACACCGTAGTCATGCCGAAGATCGCGATCGTCGCTCCCGCCAGCATCAGTCCCAGTGCCGTCAGGCTCAGCACTACCCGGCCCCATTTTTCGAATCGATTCCCGCCGCTCTGCCAGCGAGCTCGAGCCCAGGGCCGCTCCAGATGCGCCGGGCGTGATCGCCACACTCCCGCCACAAACACCGGCAGCAGAAACAACGTCGCCACTCCGTGCCAGGTGTCCAGATAACCTTGCCCGAGATATGTCAGAAAAGCGAGAAAGCCCACGCCGCCGGAAACAACCAGCGCCCACCAGGACCAGCTTTCCCGAGCCCGCAGCGGAAATCCCGCCGTCCAGAGATAGCCGAAGCCAATCGCCATCAGCGTGCCGCCATACGCAACGCGGTCGTGGAACATGAACCCGAGAAGATGACGGTTCCCTGCTCGTACCAGGGCCGCAGCATCCATCCCGATTGCGTGACTGTCATGCGGCAAGAGCTGGCCTGACATCGACTGCAGAACCGCGAATCCGCCGCTCAACACCAGCGATAGCCCGGTGATCGCAACTAGAAACAAACCGTCGGCCAGCAAAGCATCCAACAGGCCCCGGTCCGCGCGCATTTCTCTGATCGTCAGAAGTAAAACTTCAGCGCCAGCTGCAGCTGCCGCGGCGTATTCAGCAGATCCGAGCTGCTCGTCAGCCTCCCGAAATTCTGATCCTGCAGATTCACATCGCCCGTCCCGAATCGTACGCGATTGAACACATTGAATGCCTCCGCGCGAAACTCGAAGCGCATCTGCTCGCGAACCGGAAAACTGCGCGCCACCGAAACATTCTCGTTCAGATTCGGAAACTGCCGCACTTTCGGATTGAATCGCGTCGCATTTCCGAAGCCGAGATTGCCATCCTGCGGATTCTTCAAATCGCCCTGATGCGGAAACGGCCCCGAGCACGGCCCCGTCGCCGCGCAATACGGCACCAGGAACGAATCCACCGTGGGATCGAACGAGCCGCTCCAGTTCGGCTGCCATCCGGTGTACGAACTCACAAACGGAATACTGCGCCCGTTCGTCGCTCCATAAATCGGCAGCACATAGCTCGACGTAACCGCCACCGGCAATCCGCTGCTATACGTCAGCACGCCGTTTACGCCCCATCCGCCTACGATCCACGACGCCCAGCCATGCGTCAGAAATTGCCGTCCCTTGCCGAACGGCAAATCGTAAACAATCCCGGCCTTCGCGTTATGCGTCACATCGAACTCGCCGATCGATTTCTCGAGGCCACGATTGTACTGATCCGCCGCGAGGCAGCACCCGGCCCCGCCGCCCAGCGCATTTGTCGGAACATTGTTGCCCCAGTAGCTGTCGGCATTCGTCAGCAGCTTGGAGAAAACATACGATGCCTGAAATGTCAGCCCGCTTCCCGAACGCTTCTCAAAACGCAGCATCGCCGCATGATAGGTCGAGTGCCCGCTGTGATCGCCCTGCCCGCCAAACGTATCGATCAGCGTGTACTGCGGATACGGCCGCAGCGCCTGTTTCACCGTCCCCTTGAATCCCGGATACGGCGCTTTGATCCCGTACTGATTCGCCAGCGCTGAACCTACACTGCTCGTCAGCACCTTCGTGCTCTGCACAATATTTCCGAAGGCCGTCAGCAGCGCCGGATTGTCCTGGTTGTAATCGAGCAGCTGCGCCTGCAGATGGGAACCCACCACGCCGTTGTACGAAGCCTCCATCAACATGCTCGGCGTCAACTGCCGCTGGATCGAAAAATTGAAATTATCCGTTGTCGGCGGATGCGTCGTCTCCGCTCCCTGCCACCAGCTCACCGTCGTACCGTTCGAAACCGACGGGTTGATAAACGGCGGCACCTTATAAGGCGGGAAGCCGCCGCTCATGGTAAACGAGGGCTGCAGTCCATTGGTCTGATTCGCCACCGTGTCCGTCAGCGTGAATCCCATGTTGTGCGCCGATCCCGTCACCGCCATCAGCGGCGCAAACGAGCGCGCGTACGATCCGCGGATTACGATCTTCTCCGTCGCCGAGTACGCAAAGCCGACGTGCGGCCCCCAGGCGCCGAAATACGAATCCGCCAGCGTGCGCGAACCCTGCCGCCCCGGTCCGCTGCCTGCAAAAATCACCGCCCCCAGCAATCCGCCCGCACCCGGATTCGGCGTCGTGGGCGAAAAATCGCTCCAGCGATCGTCCAGTCCCGTCGGCGGCAGGTTCGTCTCCCAGCGAATCCCGTAATTAAACGTAAACTTCGAACTGACCCGCCAGTCATCCTGCGCAAATCCGGCGAAATACGGAAACTGCTGTCCGATAAAACGCACCGTATCGATCTGCCCCGAATCCGCGTAGCCCAGCAGAAACGAAGCAAACGCGTTCCCGCCCACGTTCGGATCCGTGACGCCCGGTACGCCCGTTTCCGTGTAGCTGAAGCCCACGCACCCGGCCTCGCACTGCCGTCCAAAGCCGTTGTAGTGGTTGATCTGCCACGCGCCGCCGAATTTAATCGTGTGATTGCTCTTTACCCACGTGAAATCGTCGTTGTACGAATAGATCGTGTTCTCCGAGCCGTTATCTGCCTGCCCGCCCCACGTCGTGTACGTATCGCCGTTTCCGCCTGAAAATAAATTCACCAGATTCTGATTGCAGTTCGGCACATTTCCTAAGCAGAACTTACTCTGCCAGTTCCCGATGTATTCCTGCGGCGGCTTATGATCCTGCCGCCAGTTGTTCCCGCCCGCATAAAAATGGTTGAACTTGGTCGGGCTCATCGTCCAGTCCCAGCTGAACCGCACCACGTCAGACGACTGATGCAGATCGTTGTAATTCGAATACAAGCCGGGCAGCGTCGCCGGACCGTCCGGCCCCGGCACCGTCGACTCGCGATCGTACCCGTAATACCCCGAAATGCGGTGCTTCTCGTTGAAAACGTGGTCGCCCTTGATGCTCCACTTATTGATCGGCTGCACATTCGACCCGTTCGCGATGATGTAGTTGTTGTTCACGTAGCCAACCGTGCCCGGCGCCGCGCCTGTATTCGGCTGCAGCACCCCGCTCGTCTGAAACACCTTCAGCGCCTGAATCGAGGCCGGATCCCATTTGGCCATCGGAATCTTGTTCCCCGGAAACACCGTGCGCGTCACCGTCCCGTTCGCATTCGTCACCTGCGTCGTCGGATCATAGATCGGAATCTGTTTCCCGGTTGAAGTCACCCAGTTGCTGAAGTCGCCGTTGTACATCTCCGGCGTCGGAATCGTCGCTGTCGCGTTCGTCGCGCCGTTGCGATTGCGAAATCCCTCGTACGAGAAGAAGAAGAAGGTCTTGTTCTTGCCGTTGTAAACCTTCGGGATCAGCACCGGACCGCCCACGGTCGCGCCAAAGTCATTCTGTTTGTAAATCTGCCGCGGCTTGCCCGCGCGATTGCTGAACCAGTCGTTCGCATCGAAGTCGTTGTTGCGCAAAAACTCGTACGCCGAGCCGTGAAACTGGTTCGTCCCCGATTTCGCCACGAACATCATCACGCCCCCGCCTGCATGCCCGTACTCCGCCTTGAAACCGTTCGTGTCCACCGTAAACTGCGTGATCGCCTCCACCGACGGAGCATTCGAGGCCACCCAGTTCTTCTGCAGCGCCCGCGACGTATTCACCGAAACGCCGTCAAGTGTCGCCTGATAGCTGTCCGCCTGCCCGCCGCCCAGCGCGAATCCCTGCGAGCTGCCGGTGTTTTTCGCTTCTGGCGTCAGCGCCGCAAGGTCGAACGGACTCCGCACCGTCCCGCCCACCACCAGCGGCAGCGTATTCACCAGCGTGTTGTTCACCGTCACCGACGTGCGCGCATCTTCCGAGTTGAGCTGCAGCGCCGTCGCCTGCACCTCCACTGTCTGCCGGGCCTGTCCAAGTTCGAGATTCACATCCGCTCGCTCGGTGACGCCAGCATCCACATTCAGCGCCTTGATCTGCGAATCGCGAAAACCTTCCTTCGCCACGCTTACGTCATACACGCCCACCGGCACATCGGCCGCCGTGTATTCGCCCGCCTCGTTCGTCGTCAGATTGAAGCGTTGTCCGGTGGCTTCGTTCACCACCGTCACATGAGCGCCGGGCACAACCGCCCCGCTCGAATCCTTCACCGCCCCGGCGATATTCCCTCGCCCGGACTGTGCCATCAGCAGGCTGCTCCCCAGCAGCAGCGCAAAACAACCGAGTAGTGCACGCGCCATAAAGTGTGTGCGCGATTGTATAACAAAACTTTTTTTGAGGGATTGCACCTCGCATTCCGGCGTTACAGAATGGAGCTACCCAAAATGCCTTTCAACCTTCATTCGCTTCGCCGTACCCTCACGGTGCTCGCTTTTACAGGAGTCGTCGTATGCGTGATTCCGCCCGATGCTGCAGCCGGTCAATCCGGTCAGTACGCTCTCCCGCCGGTCGGCCGCTACACCTGCTACTCCGGAGGAATGTCCGTGCTCGCTAATGGTATGGGCTACAACCCCATGACCATCCACATCGCCGGCTTCACCGGATACCTGCACATCCTCGATAAGAGCCACTATGGCGGCAATGAATCGGGCCCGCCGAAAGATACCGGCACTTACGTCATGAACGGCAACGACGTTGTCCCGCAGAGTGGGCCGTACAAGCGCAATCCCGCCGCTCTTCATTACGTCGCCGACGGCCAGTACCACCGGCCCACCATGTTCGTGCAGTGGCTCGACGATAACGGCAAGCCCATGGGCGCAGGCAGCATGATCTGCACCTGGGACGGCACCAACAGCAAATAGCGCCGCCCGGTTGGCTCGAACTGCTTGCCGAGCCGCGACTGTAAGGAGCGGTCATCAGACCGGCGAGCCGTCGCCGCGAATCCCCTCAGCCCAGCTTCTTCTTGAGCGCTTCGTTCACCGCTGCCGGATTCGCTTGCCCGCGGCTCGCCTTCATCACTTGCCCTACCAGGAATCCAAGCACCGCAGTTTTGCCGCCGCGATACTGCTCCACTTGCTTCGGATTCGCCGCGATCACTTCGTCCACAATCTTCTCAAGCGCTCCCGTATCGGAAATCTGCTTCAGCCCTTCGCGTTCCGCAATCACCGATGGCGCCTCGCCCGATTCGAACATCTTCGGCAGAATCTCTTTCGCCAGCTTGCCCGAAAGCTCGCCCTTATTGATCAGCGCCACCAGCTCCCCGATATGCTCCGCCCGAACCGGCGATTCCGCAATCGTTTTCCCGGCCGCTTTGAGCAAGCCCACTAGATCCCCAACTACCCAGTTCGCCGTCGCGCGTCCATCCCCGCTCGCCTTCGCCGCAACTTCGAAATAATCGCCCGTCTCCCGCGTCAGCGTGAGCACCTGTGCATCGTATTCCCGCACCCCATACTCACGCACAAAGCGGTCGCGCCGGTCCGCCGGCAACTCCGGCAGCTTGTTCTCCACTTCGTGCAGCCAGTGCTCGCTCACCCGTAGCGGCACCAGGTCCGGCTCGGGAAAATAGCGATAATCATGCGCGTGCTCCTTGCTGCGCATCCCGATCGTCTTCCCGAGATCCACGTTATACAGCCGCGTCTCCTGCACCACCTTGCCGCCCGATTCGATCAGCTCCACCTGCCGCTCAATCTCGTACTCGAGCGCCATCTTCAGAAATCGGAACGAATTCAGATTCTTCACCTCCGCCTTCGTCCCAAACTTCTGCGCACCGCGCAGCCGCACCGACACATTCGCATCGCAGCGCAGCTGCCCCTTCTCCATATCGCAATCCGACACGCCGATATACTGCATCACCTGCTTGATCTCGGTCAGATACGCATACGCTTCGTCCGGCGACCGCATATCCGGCTCGCTCACAATCTCGATCAGCGGCGTTCCCGAGCGGTTCAGATCGACATACGTATAGCGGTCCGAATCCTTGAAGCCGTCGTGCAGACTTTTTCCCGCATCGTCCTCCATATGCACGCGCGTCACGCCAATCCGTTTCTTCTCGCCCGACGGCAGCACAATATCCAGATACCCGTGCTCCGCCAGCGGCTGATCGTACTGCGAGATCTGATAGCCCTTCGGCAGGTCCGGATAAAAGTAGTTCTTACGCGCAAATCGCGAAAACGGATTGATCCGGCAATGCAGCGCAATTCCCGCGCTGATCGCGAGTTCCACCGCTTGCCGGCTGAGCACCGGCAATGCGCCCGGCAGCCCCAGACACACCGGACACACATTCGTATTCGGCGCCGCCCCGAACTCCACCGGACAACTGCAGAAAATCTTCGTCTTCGTGCCCAGTTGGACGTGCACCTCGAGCCCGATCACCGGCTCATATTTCGTCAGAATTTCTTCGCTCGTCGCAGTCTCCGGCATCTTTTCACTATACTTGTCAAACGGTGCTCAGCCTTCGTCTTCTCGCGCTTCCCTTCGCGCTTGCAATCGCCTCCAACGCGCAAAATAATCTCGACAATCTCGGCGCCCGCACGCTCAAGGAATTCAACGTTCCCGGCATCGCCGTCGGCGTGATCGAGGACGGTCGCGTCCTCGTCGAAAAGGGCTACGGGGTGCGCAAAATCGGCGAGAGCGCGCCCGTCACCGAACACTCTCTTTTCCAGATCGCCTCCAACACCAAGGCCTTCACCGCCGCTTCGCTCGCCATCCTCGCAGACCAGAAAAAAATCTCCTGGGACGATCGCGTCATCGACGTCCTGCCCTCGTTCCAGATGTCCGACGCCTACGTCTCGCGCGAAATGCGCATCCGCGATCTGCTCTGCCATCGCAGCGGTCTCTCGCTCGGCGCCGGCGACCTCATGGTTTTCCCCGATTCCACCCTCAGCGCGCCCGTCTTCCTGCAGCATCTCCGCTACGTGCCGCTCTCGACCAGTTTCCGCAGCCGCTACGCCTACGACAACGTGCTCTACACCGTCGCCGGACAGGTCATCGAAAAAGTCTCCGGCCTGAGCTGGCAGGATTTCATCCAGCAGAAAATCTTCGATCCGCTCGGCATGACCGAAAGCCGTCCGCGTGCCGAAGAGTTGAAGCCCACCGACGAAATCGCCTTCCCGCATGCCCGCAATGGCTCAAAACTGGAGGTGCTCGCCCCCGATCGTCTCGGCTCAGGCGCTCCCGCCGGCGCCATCAATTCCTCCGTCCACGACATCCTGAAATGGGTCAACACGCAGCTCAACCAGGGTGCATACGCGGGCGGCCGCTTGTTCTCCGCCGAGCAATCGAAAGAGATGTGGACGCCGCATATCTTCGTCCCCATCTCCGACAAATACCCGCCCGAGCTCGCTTCCCAAAAGCCGAATTTTCAGGCCTACGGACTCGGCTGGTTCCTCACCGAATATCACGGTGAGCGCATCATCTTTCACACCGGCGGTCTCGGCGGCATGGTCACCCGCGTCACGCTCGTGCCCTCCAAAAAGCTCGGCATCGTCGTATTCACGAACCAGGAAGCAGGCGCAGCGTTCAACGCCATCACCTATTCGCTGCTCGATCAGTACCTCGGCAATCCGCCGCACGATTGGGTCGCCGCCTACAGCACCGTCACGAAACGCCACGAAGCCGAAGGCCATGAAGCCGTCGAAAAAGCCGTAGCCAAACGCAACGCCAACTCAAAGCCATCTCTGCCGCTCGAAAAATTCGCCGGCCGTTATCGCGACGCCTGGTACGGCGATATCCTCATCACCCACAACAACGGCCAGCTCGCCATCCAGTTCACCCATTCGCCCCACCTCACCGGCACGCTCGAGCATTTCCAGTACGACACCTTTATCGCCCGCTGGCGCGATCGCAGCATGGACGCCGACGCCTACGTCACCTTCGCCCTCAACCCCGACGGCTCGATCCGCGAAGTCAAAATGCAGCCCGTCTCGCCGCTGACCGATTTCAGCTTCGATTTCCAGGATCTCGATCTCAAGCCCGTCGCCTCCGACGCAAAGCCCTGGTAAGCCCAAATCCTGCCTCTTTACCGCCGACTAAACAAAAGCTAAAATTCTACACACCGGTGCTGGATTCGTATTACTTCGTGTGACATCATAGTTACCAACGCACTTTCATCAAGTTGCTTCGAATTTTCGCTGACCCTTTTCCCGGGCCAGCCACGTTGAAAATCTGTTTGTAAAAGGGGGTCCAGGTTGACTATGTTTCAACACCTGTCTTTCCGGGCCGTGAAGATACCCGTCTTTGCACTGGCTATCGCACTGCTCGCACTCTGTAATCGTCCGCTCCGCGCGCAATCGCAACCCATCAGCGGCGTCGTTGTGGATACGTCCGGATCCGTCATTCCGGGCGCCACCGTGACCATCAAGGATGCCGCCAAGGGCGATATCGCACGGCAAACCACCACCGATGAAAATGGCCGCTTTCAGGCCATCAATATCCAGCCCGGCGCCTACACCATCACGGTCGAAAAAACCGGCTTCAAGAGCGCAGAGGAAAACGTCACGCTCAACGTCAACGAGAAACTCGACGTGGGCAAGATCGCCCTTGAAGTTGGCCAGGTGAACGAAACCGTCTCCGTCTCCGACGTGGCGCCATCGGTTGAAACCGGCAGCATGGACAAAGCCTATCTCGTGAATCAGATCCAGATCTCGCAGCTGCCCATGAATGGCCGCAACTGGATCGCGCTCATGAGCACCGTGCCCGGCATGACCAGTTCCGCGCAAAGCGACTTCAACGTCAATTTCAACGACGTTTCCCAGTTCCACGGTCTCGGCGGCCGCGGCTCGGAAAACAACTTCTATCTCGACGGCTCGCCCAACGTCGATGTCGGCGATAACCAGTCGCAGTACACGCAGCCGAGCATCGATTCGATCTCGGAATTCCGCGTTCTGCAGAGCGCCTTCAATGCCGAATACGGCCGCGCGGAGTCAACCGCGATTTCGGTGCAGACCAAGTCCGGCACCGCGCAGTTCCACGGCGCTGCCTACGAGTACCTCCGCAACGATTACTTCGATGCGAAATGCGTCCTCTGCAACACGCTCTCGCCCACCCTCCGCTATAACCAGTTCGGCGGCAACTTAGGCGGCTGGCTCTGGATTCCGAAAATTTCCACGCCTCAGGACAAGAAACTCTTCTTCTTCTACAACCGCGAGATGACGCGCCGCAATCTGCCGTCGAGCAACTACGCCGATGTGCCGGACGCGCAGATTCTCTCGGGAGATTTCAGCCCCTGGCTCACCAGCAATAAGATGCAATACGCGCCGGCCTTCAACGTCGGCACGGTCTTCGAGCCCGGCACCATCACCCGCGACGGCTCCGGCAACATCACCGGCGGCGTGCCGTTCCCCGGCAACAAAGTGCCGCAGACCATGTGGAATCAGCAGAGCGCCGCTTTGTTGAATGTCTACACCAAGACTATCCCCAACTACGCGGGTCTTCCCGCCGCTCCCAGCCCCGGCTACGCCCGCTACTACTACAACAATCCCGACATCCTTCACAAGGATCAGGATCTGGCGCGCGTCGATTACCAGGTCTCGAGCAAGTTCAGCACCTTCTTCCGCTGGGTCAACGACTATCAGAAGGAGCAGATTCAGACCGGTATCTGGACCGGCGAGCCCTTCCCGATTCAGCCGCAGGAACGTCCCAAGCCCGGCAGTTCCTGGTCGCTGAATTTCGTCAACACCTTCACGCCGACCCTCGCCTCCGAGACGATTCTCGCTTACAACAAGCAGTCGCAGTCGCTCTCGATCGTCGGCAACAATCCGATCAGTATCCAGAACGTTGGCGCTACCTTCCCGCAGCTCTATCCCTTGAGCAACATCACCAACTCCGTACCCAACGTCACCACCAACGCCGGCTTCGGCTACAGCCTCGGCGATCCGGGCTGGCATAACTGGGGCAAGGACTACTCGATCACCGAGAATATGACCAAGGTGCTCTCCTCGCACACGCTGAAATTCGGCACCTTCCTCGAGCGCGACGATAAAGCCCAGACGGCGACCTGGCCGCAGAACGCCTCGATCGACTACACCTCGAACGCCGCCATGGTCAACGACACCGGCAACGGTCTCGCCAATCTCATGCTCGGCAACTTCAACAGCTACACCCAGCCGAACGTCTCGGTGTTCCCGTACTTCCGCTTCTGGTCCGCCGAGTTCTATGCGCAGGACAGCTGGAAAGTGAACCGGCGTCTCACCATCGATTACGGTCTCCGCTTCCAGCACATGGTCCCGACTTACACCGTGGTGCGCGGCGGCACACCCGGCGGCGAAGGAACCTTCAAACTCTACAGCGTCGATCTGACTAAGTACAATCCGGCCAACGCACCGGCCATCGATCCGAAGACCGGTTACCTCATCGGCAACGCTTCGCAGATCCTGTCGCAACTCGGCCTCGTCTGCGATCCGTGCGCCGGAACGCCTCCTGGCTTCTCGCCGGCCAAAAACTTCTTCCAGCCGCGCGTCGGTTTCGCCTACGATCTGACCGGCGACGGCAAAACCGCCGTCCGTGCGGGACTCGGCCTCTTCAACGAGCGCCTGCGCCAAAATAACTTCAACTTCGGCGCCGGTTCGTCCTGGCCGAATCAGACCACTGCCACGGCGCTCTACGGCAACACCGGCAACATTAACGTGGCTGCCATTACCGGACAGAATGGGCCGATCCCGCCGCCCAGCGAACTCGTCTGGGGCAAGGACAACACCATGCCCACCATCTACTCCTGGTACTTCGGTATCCAGCGGCAGCTCACGTCGAGCATGGCGCTCGATCTGTCCTACGCCGGCAATCGCTCGGTCCATCTGATGGACCAACGCAGCATCAACGCACTGCCCGCCGGCTACACACTGGTCAATCCACTCGCGCTGCCCTCCGTCGGCAACAAGCCGACGGCACTCTATCCCTACCGCGGCTGGGGCACGCTCACCGATATCGAAACCGCTTCCATCTCGCGCTACAACGCTCTGATGGTCCGTTTCACCCGCCGCTTCGCGCACGGGCTCACCGGCAACGTCAACTACACCTTCTCGAAGGCCATGGACGAAGCCGATAACGACTCGGACACCATCAACAACCCCTTCAACATGCGCCAGAGCTATGCACTCGCCGGCTACGATCAGACCCACGTTTTCTCCACCGACTGGGTCTACGATCTGCCCAACGCGCGCGGCGCTTTCGATAAACCCGTCGTCCGCGCCATTCTCAACGGCTGGGAACTGACCGGCATTTTCCGCATCCAGTCCGGTATGCCGATCACCATCACCGGCAACGGCAATCTCGACGGCTACAACGTCGGCAGCCAGTACGTCGATCTGGTCGGCGATCCCTACGCCGGACAGAACAGCGCCCAATGGCTCAATCCGCAGGCCTTCACCCGCCCGGCGGACGGCACTTACGGCAGCCTCGGCCGCAATTCGCTGCGCCTGCCCACCATCAACAACCTCGACGCGAGTCTCCTGAAGAACTTCAACTTCACCGAGCGCTTCAAACTGACGTACCGCTTCGAGGTCTTCAACGTGGCCAACCATCCCGAGATCTGGGGCATCAACACCAGCTTTTCGGGCGACAACCCCGGTTCGCACATCTCGGCGACGAACAACACGTTTGGCGAAGTGAACGCCTGGCGCGATCCACGCACCATCCAGATGGCGCTGCGCTTCTCCTTCTAACCCGGCCACTTGCCGAGCCGCGATTAAAAGGAGCGGTCAGCAGACCACGCTTCGCGGACTGGGGCGAACATCCCCGCCCCAGTCCGTTCACAAATTTCAAGAATCTTTCTTCCTTAGTCTTTCCCGCCACTTCCCAGCCGCTACTCCTTTTCTTCGCTTTCCGGCCTGCTACTTAAGTCGGCATGACACCGCGTCAGATCCGCCGCGCCGCCGAGCGCAAAGCCGCTAAGCAGGCTCGCAAAGAAGCTAACCGCGCCAATGCCCAATCTTCAACAGGGCCGAAAACCGAACAGGGCAAGGCCATCTCCTCCATGAACGCGCTCAAAACCGCGCTCACCGGCCGCACCGTCCTGCTCCCGGAAGACGACCGCGCCCGCTACCAGCAACACCTTTCTTATTACTTCCGCCTGTGGAACCCGGTCGGCGAGCACGAATGCGCTCTTGTCCAAATCCTGGCCGATACCTGGTGGCGTCTGCTTCGCATCCCGCATCTCGAAGCCGCCCTCCACGCCAAAGGCCGCGCCGAAGGTCTCGACGAACTCGAAACCTGGCTCAAATACGAAAAGCAATTCCGCAACTTAGCCCTCCAGGAGCGCCGCCTCTCGAACTACGCCATCCGCCTGCGCGCCGAGCTCGAAGAATACGTTTCCCAACGCGAAGCGGGAGACGAAGCGGAAACCGAAACTTCCGATACGATTGGCTTCGAATTTTCACCTCGCGTTCCTAACTCCGAAACGCTTCCCCTCGAAAGCGTCAGTACCCCTGCCGAACCGTCTATGATCCACTTATGAAGCCCGCTCTTTCCCTGCTCTTCTGCGGTCTTCTCCTTTTCGCCGCCACCGATCCGCCGCCCGTGTTGTTCGACCGCGCTGCCCGTGCGCTCGCCGCCGGAGATTACGCCGCCGCTGAGCACGGTTTCGAACAGGTTCTGCAGCAGGAGCCGAATAACGTGAGCGCGATCGGCAATCTGGGCATACTCTACGCGCGGACCGATCGACTGGGAAAGGCCATTGCCCTCTACCGGCGAGCCCTGAGGCTCAGTCCGAACGACGAGCCCATCCTGCTCAATCTCGGCATCGCTTATCTGAAGCAGGACCGGCATGCCCAGGCGCTGCCCTACTTTGCGCGCGTGGCGCAGATGGATCCCGCGAATTTGCAGGCCCGCCAGTTGCTCGCCGTCTGCCGCATCTATACCGGCGAGAGCGCTGCGGCCGTGCAAGAACTAACCGCGCTTCGCGCCGCGAATCCCTCCGACCGGCAGACCCTGTTCTTACTCGGCTTTGCGTACTTGAAAGCCGGCGATCAGAAGTCTGCACAGGAGGTCTTTCATCAGATGTTCGATATCGCCGGCCCCGCCGAAACCGAGTTTCTGCTCGGACGTGCCTCGTATGAAGCCGCGCTCTTCCCGCAGGCCGAAGAAAGTTTCCTTCAGGTCCAGAAGACAAACCCCAGCTATCCCGGCTTACATCTCGCGCTTGGAAAACTCTACATCAGCGAGCGCCGCACCGACGATGCTGTACGCGAACTGAAAGCCGCGCTGGGTGAGAATCCCAACGACGAAGACGCCAACTACTTTCTCGGCAGCCTCCTGGTCCGCGAGAACCAGTTCGAGGCCGGCATTCCGTATCTCGAACGCGCGCGCCAGCTGAAACCCGATTCCTGGGCGGTCTATTTATATCTGGGCCGCGCCGATCTGCATTTGAACCGTTACGACAGTGCCATTCGTAACCTGAAAACCGCCGCCGAACTAAACCCGGACGACGCCGACACCCAATACCAGTTCGGCCGCGCCCTGCAAGCCGGCGGTCAGAAACAGGCAGCCTCCGCCGCCTTCGCCAAAGCTCGCGCATTGAAGGCCGGCGCCCTCGAGGAAACCGTCATCCCCGGCACTCGATAACTGCTATGATGGCCAACGCGTCAACAGCCCGGTAGCCACGCATGCCCAAAAGCTATCTCGCCGTCCTCGGCGTTGCCTTTTGTTGGGCGCTCTGGTACATCGAGCGCGGCCCGGGCTTTCTCTTCTGGATGATGGCCTTTCTCTACGCAACCATGCTGATCATTCCGGGCCGCCCTGTGGACCGCAGTACGCGCCGGCTCTTGCTCGTATTGATCCCTCTGGCACTCGGGGCGGGAATCCTTGCCGGTTACCTGATGTACGGCCATCGACCGGGTTGACGTGCAACCTAAGCCGGAAGCGCAAGCGACCAAGCCCCGCCCCATACGCTATACTGGTTCTTCACGTTCACACGCGCGGGCCGCACTGTGCCTCGACCCCGCACCGAACGAGCGAAATTCAAGACATAAGCAAGATTTAAGAGAGACCGGTCATGCCCAAACGTACTTTTCAGCCGAATAATCGCAAGCGCGCCAAAACGCACGGATTCCGCGTGCGCATGAAGACCGCCGATGGGCGCGCCGTTCTCGCCCGCCGCCGCGCCAAAGGCCGCCACAAACTGACCGTCAGCGACGAGCGCGCCGTTCGCGGGCTGTAAGCAAGCTCAACCCTGCTTCCGAAAAACAGACGCATACTCCGGCGCTCCGAATTTCGCGAGGTTTACGATTCCGGCGTCCGCATGACCAGCCGCTATTTCGCCGCGTTTTGCCTTTTGGGGAACGAGAGCCGGCCCGCCTGCGTTGGTTTTACTGTGCCACGCGCGGTCGGCAAAGCGGTCACGCGCAACCGGCTTAAGCGGCGCATGCGCGAAGCTGTACGCTCGCAACTGTCGCTGCTGCCGGACCGCTGGAAAATCGTTTTTAACCCGCGGCGCTCCGCGCTCGAAGCCGAATTTAAGGACCTGTGCGCCGAAGTGGGACGGGTGTTCACAAAATGCAGAGAGTCGTAGTGGCCTTGCTGCGCGGCTATAAGCTGGTTATCTCGCCGCTCCTGCCCTCGGCCTGCCGTTTCTATCCGACCTGCTCGGAGTACATGCTCGAAGCGGTCCGGAAATACGGCGTGCTGAAAGGTACGTGGCTGGGTCTGAAGCGCCTGGGCCGCTGCCACCCGTTTCACGAAGGCGGCTACGACCCGGTGGCCTGAAAGGCGCAACCCGCACGCGACAATGAAACTGAGATCCCGATATGTCCAATAGCCCCGGCGGCGCGAATCCTAACCCGCCGTCCTTAGAAAAGCGGCTGCCCATCGCGCTCGCGCTGATGATGCTGGTCCTGCTCGCCTGGCAGTATTTCTTCAAACCGCCACCGGGACCCAAACCCGTCACGCCCGCTGATCAGAAACCGGCCGCCGCCCAGGTAACGCAGAAACCGGCCGCTGCACAGACCGGCCCCATCGCCGCCTCGGAAGAATCAAGCTCGCCGGTGAACCGCACTCAGGCCGCAACCGAAGTTACCAGCGAAATCGACACCGCACTCTACCACGTGGTCTTCAGCAATCGCGGCGCGGTCGCCACAAGCTGGGTGCTCAAGAAATACCGCGACGATACCGGCAAACCGCTGCAACTCATTGCGCACGCTGCCGACGTGCCGCTGCCCTTTGCCCTCGATTTCCCCGGCCAGAAACCGGCCTTCGACGCGAATACCGTTCTGTATCAGCCGACCCTCTCGCCCGACGGGCTCACCATTACCTACACCTATTCCGACGGCCAGACCTCGGTTCAGAAATCCTTCTCCTTCGCCAAAGACAGCTACCTGTCGCAGGTGAAATCCTCCGTGCTGGTCAACGGCACGCCCGTTCCCGCCCTGCTCATGTGGCGCGGTGGATTTGGCGATGCCAAAGTGCGTAACGCCTACGCCAACCAGCACACGGTGCGCTTCGATACCGCGGCCGGCAAGCTCGTCACTAAGACCGCGAAAGATGCCAAGAATGGTCCTGTCACGGATTCCGGCGCTTATACCTTTGCCGGCCTCGAAGACAACTTCTTCGCCGCCGTGGCCTTGCCCGCCGGCGCCTCGAATCTGGAAGTCCGCACCTATTCGGACTCGCTCAATCCGCCTGGCGAATCGAAACCCGAGCCGTTCGTCGGCGCAGGCCTCGCCACCGGTGCGCAGAACGACATCTCGCTCTTCGTCGGGCCGAAGGACGTTGACATCCTCAAGTCCGTCAACCCCAAGCTTTCGCAGCTGATCGACTGGGGCTTCTTCGGCGTCATCGCCAAGCCGCTATTCATCTGGCTCAAGTACACCAGGGATCATTGGACGTTCAATTACGGCTGGGCGATCATCCTGGTCACGCTCATCATCAATCTGGCGCTGTTCCCGTTCCGGCTGTCGAGCCTGAAGTCCGCGCGCAAAATGCAGAAGCTGCAGCCGCAGATTCAGGCCATCAACGCCAGGTACAAGAACATCTCCATGCGCGACCCGAAAAAGGCCGAGCAAAACCAGGAGATCATGGCGCTGTACAAGGAAAACGGAGTAAACCCGGTGGGCGGCTGCCTGCCCATGCTGGTGCAGATTCCGTTCTTCTATGCCTTCTACCGTGTGCTGGCCATCGCCATCGAGCTGCGGCACGCGCCCTGGCTGTGGGTGCCCGATCTGTCGTCGGCTGAAACGCTGCCGATTCACCTGCTGCCGATCATTCTCATCGCTACGCAGTTCTTCTCACAGAAGCTGACGCCGGCCGCGGGCGTCGATCCGAACCAGCAGAAAATGATGATGTTCATGCCGCTGATGTTCGGCTTCATGTTCTACTACGCATCGGCCGGGCTTGTACTATATTGGTTAACCGGAAATGTGGTGGGAATCGTCCAGCAGTTGATTATCAATCGCTTCATGCCGACTCCTACTCCACCGCCGCCCCCTCCGGCCACCAAAGCGCCCGTCAAGAGGACGGTCAAGAAGTAGGTCGATGAAATACAACATAGAGACCCTCAGGCCGAAGCTGGACCAGTTCCTCGCGCCCTTACTGCAACACGCCGGCTTCGACGTGAAGTATGAACTCCGCTCACCGGAGAATCCGCATCCTGAAGTAGAAAACCCCGAAGTCACGGTGGTCTTCAGTGGACCCGATGTCGAACTGCTGCTCGCCAATCGCGCCGAACTGCTGCTGGCGCTCGAGCATTTGTCGATGGAAGCGATGCGGCTGCCCGCCGAAGATCACTCGCTGATCTCCTTCGACGCCAACGATTACCGTCTGCTGCGGATGGAAGAGCTACGCATGAGCGCGCTGGCCGCTGCCGAAAAAGTGAAGCGCACGCGCGTACCGTTCCACTTCAATCCCATGACCAGCCGCGAGCGCCGGGTGATTCACCTGGCTCTGCGCGAGGAAAAAGACCTGCGCAGCGAAAGCCTGGGCGTCGGTCCCGCGCGTGCCGTCGTGATTGTGCCCGCCGATATGCCGACTCCACCTGCGCCGCCCGTGCCGCCGCGGCGTCCGGAAGGCGGTCCTCGTCCGAATGGCGGGGGATTCCGAGGCGATCGCCGGGGTCCAGGCGGCGGTGGCGGCCGCGATCGTTTCCGGGGCGGCGGAAATCGCGGACCCAGGCGTGATCGCGACCGCGGCCCGCGCTAGAATGGCGCAGTGCCATTCACGTTCTTTTCGAGTCTCAGATATCCGCCAAGCCGCTGGATCTGAATGTTTTCCGCACGGCACAGCCCGGACAGGCCTCAAGCGCAGCTAATTCCCGGTGCAAAATGCGGTCGTCAGTTCAAGACCGTTAAGCGCTAACTGAGCCGCGCGCGTAGCGAGCGGTTTTCGCAGGCGCGAGCAAGCTCACCGTGCCCTGACAAAATCGTTGTGATGAATCTGCGCGACACGATCGTCGCTCTCGCTACCCCGATGGGCCGCGCTGGTATCGGCGTCGTTCGGCTTTCGGGGGGCGACAGCCGCCGCATCGCCGAAACGATTCTCTCCTTTCCGCACGAGCCGCGCTGGAAGCCCTGGTCGAGCCAGCTCGCAGCACTGACAGACGAATCCGGTGAGCACATCGATCAGGTTGTCGCAACTTTTTTCGAGAAGCCCGCTTCCTATACAGCCGAAGATGTGATCGAAATTGCCTGTCACGGCGCGCCCGTCGTGCTGCGGCTGTGTCTTGAACGCGCCATACGTGCCGGAGCGCGTCCGGCCGAACCGGGTGAATTTACTCTCCGCGCCTATGTGAACGGGCGCATCGATCTGCCGCAGGCCGAAGCGGTGCGCGACTTAATCGATGCAACCACGCTTTATCAGGCGCGCGTCGCGGCGCAGCAACTCGAAGGCTCGCTATCGAAGCGAATCCGTCCGATTAAAGAGCAACTGCTCGAACTGATCGCCCTCCTCGAAGCCGGTATCGACTTTGCCGAAAACGATGTGAGCGTCGCGCCGCCCGAAGAAATTCTGCGGCGGATCGGCGTCGTCGAGAGCGCTCTGCGCGAGCTGGTGCGCAGTTTCGATACCGGCAAATACGTTTATCAGGGATTCACGCTGGCCATCGCGGGCCGCCCGAATGTCGGAAAAAGCAGCTTGTTCAACCGCCTGCTCGAGCAGGATCGCGCGATCGTAACCGCCATTCCAGGCACCACCCGCGACTTAGTCTCGGAAAGTACCGCGATCGAAGGTATCCCGGTTAAGTTAGTCGATACAGCCGGAATTCGAAGCTCGGACGACTTAGTTGAATCGCTCGGCATCGAGCGCACCTATAGCGCGATGGCCGACGCCGACCTTACTCTGCTGGTCTTCGATATCTCGGCCGGACTTACGCCGGAAGATCGCGAGCTTCTTGAGAAACTGCGCGAGCGCAGGCCGCTGCTGGTCGGCAATAAGGCCGATCAGGGAAGGCAACTCGAAGCGCTCGACGGCTTACTCGCGGTTTCGGCGCTGACCGGCGAGGGCATAGGGCCATTACGCGGCGAGATTCTCCGGCGCATCGCTCCCGAAGGCATCGCCGAGCCTGAAAGCGGACTCCTGACCAATGTCCGGCATGCGGCGCTGCTGCGCGAAAGCCTGGAAGCGCTCGCCAATGCCCGGCGAGCGGTGGAATTCGGCATCCCTCATGAAATGATCCTGCTCGACCTCTACGCCACGCTGCGGCCCATTGATGCTGTGACCGGCGCGACCACCGCCGACGACATTCTGAACCGTATCTTCTCGACCTTCTGTATCGGCAAGTGAGCTCGTACTAGTATCTACCTGACTTCCCACAGGGAGCACCACCGGTCCATTCTGTTGTAAGCGCACTTACGCTGCGCCAGGCAAGAAATTGTCAACTGAGCGGGAGGGGGAATGATGCTCAGGAAGATTACAGTCGCCAGCTGGTTCGGAGCCTGCCTGGCGCTTTGCTCATATGCTCAGACGTTGAACGTTCCCATCTCAGGGAACTTAGCCAATCTGGTGCCGCCGGCGAATAACTGCACCGGGAAATCGGGACTGGCCTGCGTGATGCCGAATATCTACGGTCCTCGTGGGCTGGTGCTGCCGAACTCAACTTATGCCGCGCGCTTCGATTCGTCGTTTCAGTCGGCATTCTGGGCGCTGAATTCGGCCATCGCGACGCAGATTACCCTGCTGCCGGTCGCCAGCCCTGCATCCGGTTTCACATTCGAGTTCGATCGCTCGACCGGCGTCTACCGGCGCTCGAGCCAGACCTTCGGGCCGGTGCTGACCGAGCGCGCCGAGACCATCGGCAAGCACAAGATCTTCATCGCGGGCACGTTCCAGCGCTTCCGCTTCGACACCATCGACGGCAAGCCGCTGCATAACTGGCCCGCTGTGTTTACGCATGTCGCCGGGACTGGTCCGAACGGCGCAGCCGAGCCCTACGAGACGCAGTTTATTACGACCAATAACTCGCTCGACCTGAAGGTCAATCAGTTTACTTTCTTCGCGACGTATGGAGTGACCAATCACTTCGATGTTTCCGTCGCGGTTCCGTTTGTGCAGATCGGTATGAATGCGGCTTCCTATGCGACGATCAATCGCACCGTAGGCACCGAACCGGCTCTTGTGAACGGCGTGCTGCAACCGTGCTGCAGCAGCGGGCCGCCGTACGCGAACTACTTCGATCCGGCGAATCCGGCGACCAGCCTGACGCACACATTCTCCAACAGCCAGTACGGCACGGCGGCAGCCAGCGTGAACAATCTCTACGGCGATCCAAGCCGGCACGATGCTGAGGGCTTGGGCGACGTGATCTTCCGCTTTAAAGACAACCTCTATCACGGCGAGCGCATGAGTCTTTCGCTGCTGACTGATTTGCGGCTGCCGACCGGAGACGCCATGAACCTGCTGGGCTCAGGCGCGATCGGCTGGAAGCCGTTCATGGCGCTCTCGGTGCGCACCGGGCCGGTGACGCCGCACGTGAATGCCGGTTACCAGTGGAACGGCCAATCGATACTCGGCGGAAATCTCATTACGGGTACCAAGGATAACTTACCGGGCTACGCGTTCTGGTCCGCGGGCGCCGATTATGGAGTGTTCCGGAGATTGACGGTTGCCGCCGACTACATCGGGCAGGAACTGATCAACGCGCCACGCATCGGCGTCACGACCTATACTTCGCAGCTACCGCTGGTCACGACGGGCAAAGTGGAGACGTTTGGAAGTGCCGCGCCGGTGACGAACCAGACTTACAATCAGAGCAACCTGGCCATCGGCGTAAAAGCCAGCGTAATCGGGCAGTTCGTAGTCGCCGGGAATTTACTCGTCGCGCTAAACGATGGCGGACTGCGGCAGAAAGTGGTACCGCTGATCGGGCTTTCCTACACGTTCTAGCGGCGACTTACTCGGTCAGGCGCAGAGTGGTCATGGACTCTTCGGAATCGAGCGTGCCGTAGCGGCGGCGATAGATGCGCATCCCGGCATAAATCAGACCGGCGACAACGCACAGAGCCGAGAGCACGACGCAGGTGTAGAGAATGTTGCGCAGCAGCAGATAAAGCGGCTTGATCGGGCTCGGCGGCGGCAGATCGTCTTCGGTGACGTGCGCCGTGTAGTGCACGCGGCTGAGCAAGGTGTCGCTCAACTGCGAATCGGCGGGCGGGAGCGTCAGGGCTACCAGCGTGCCGGCGCGTTTGACGTGCAGATCAGAGCGCTGCCGGAGCTGCGCGCTGTGGATGCGCGCGATCTCCGGGGTCGGATAGTAGAAGAGCGCGAGCCGAACGGGCGCGGCATCTTTGCCGAGGCGGTATTGCGCGATCTGCGCTTCGCCCCCTCGGTCGAGGCCGAGGTCCATCGAACCGATTTCGGGAGCAAAGGCGGCCAGCGAAGCGGGCCCCAGAACGTAACGCGCCGAATTCGGGACCAGACCCTTCTCCGGCAGATAGGTGAGAAGCGCGGATAAGGCGCTGTCGTGCTTGTTGGGCAGAGCGGCCAACGCGGAGGCAACCTGCGCTTTATCCGGCTGACCGCCGCTGAAAACCAGCACCCAGTTGAAATCGGAGACAACAGTGCGGCCGGCGTCCTGGCTGCAAAGCGCAGCCAGATCGCAGCTATGCGCGCCCGGCGTGCGAATCCACTCCCAGGCCGCGAGCGCGCCGGTCGTGTCCTTCATCTGGTACGAGGTGACGGTGAGCTTGCCTTGCTGTGCGGTCTGCGTCTGCACGAGCCCGTACTCTCGCCAGATCGCCTGGTCATCCGCGAAGAGGCTGGTGGAAAAGAGAAGTGCTGCCAGCGTCAGGCAGCCGCGCCGTGACATTTCTTGTATTTCTTTCCGCTGCCGCAGGGGCAGAGATCATTGCGGCCGACTTTGGGTCCTGCTTTCTTAGACTCCGTGTGGCCCGCTCCAGTTCCATTGCTGCCGGTGAGCTGCAAATCGGCGAGTTCCTTCTCTTTCTTGCGCTGGATGTTGCGGGTCAGGTCAAGCACCGACTTTTCGGCTTCGCGCTGCTGCTCGGCGAGTCGAAGCTCTTCGAGGCGTTTGGCTTCTGCGGAAGCTGGTTCCGTATCGGCATCTGCGGTCGGAGCCCCCTCGAAGATTTCTTCTTCGTCCTCGGGAGGCTCAGGATACGGGAGGGGCGGTCCGCCGGAGCCGAGCTCGATGCGCATGAAGTACAGGAACTTGATCGTCTCGTCTTCGATGCGGTCCATCATGGCCTGGAACATATCGAAGGATTCCTTCTTGTACTCGATGAGCGGGTCCTTCTGACCGTAGCCGCGCAGGCCGATGCCCTCTTTGAGGTGATCCATGGAAAGCAGGTGATCTTTCCACTGGTTATCGACCACGTTGAGCATGATGATGCGCTCCGCCTGACGCATGTTTTCAGGGCCGATCATGCGCTCCTTGGCTTCGTAGCGCTCGATGAGCAGATCGTTGAGCCTGGTTTCGATCTCGCCGCGGCTGGCACTGCCGAGTTCTTCAATTTCGAGCTTCACGCCGAACTGGTTGAGCACCGCGGTCTGCAGCCCGGGAAGGTCGAACTGATCGTAGCGCGCGTTTTCGGGGCAGAACTGATCGATAAAGCCGCCCGAAATGCCGCGGATGATGTCGAACATGCGCTCGCGCTGGTTGGCGCCTTCGAGCAGCTGGCGGCGCATGCCGTAGACGGCCTGCCGCTGCTTGTTCATCACGTCGTCGTATTCGAGGACGTGTTTGCGCGAGGCGAAATGCTGGGCCTCGACGGCTTTCTGGGCGGCCGCGATGCGCTTGGTGATGAGCTTCGACTCGATCGGCACATCTTCTTCCATGCCGAGCCGCAGCATGAGATTCTGCATGCGCTCGCCGCCGAAGATGCGGAGCAGGTCGTCTTGCAGCGAGAGATAGAAGCGCGAACTACCGGGATCGCCCTGGCGGCCGGCGCGTCCGCGAAGCTGGTTATCGATGCGGCGGGATTCGTGACGCTCGGTACCGAGGATGTGCAGGCCGCCGAGGGAGATGACTTCCTGGCGTTCCCTTTCGATTTCACCGCGGATCTGCGCGCGCAGCTGTTCGAGCTCTTCGGCCGGAATCACCTCGGCCGATTTGTTGAGTTTGTTCAGACGGTCTTCGAGCAGAAAGTCGGGGTTGCCGCCGAGCAGAATGTCGGTACCGCGGCCGGCCATGTTGGTCGAGACCGTAACGGCGCCCTTGCGCCCGGCCTGCGCGACGATGTGCGCTTCGCGCTCGTGATTCTTGGCGTTCAGCACTTCATGCCGGACGCCCATTTTCTTGAGAATGCCGGAAAGCCGCTCGGATTTTTCGACCGAGATGGTGCCCACGAGCACAGGCTGGCCCTTCTCGTTAAGAGCCTTGATTTCCTTGGCGGCGTTGCGGAACTTTTCTTCTTCGGTGCGATAGACGACGTCGGGATTTTCGATCCGGATCATCGGCTTGTTGGTCGGAATGACGGTGACTTCGAGGTTGTAGATCTTGCTGAACTCAGCGGCTTCGGTATCGGCGGTACCGGTCATGCCAGCGAGCTTCTTGTACATGCGGAAGAAGTTCTGGAAGGTGATCGTCGCAAGCGTCTGGTTCTCGCGCTCGATCTTCACGCCTTCCTTGGCTTCGACCGCCTGATGCAGACCATCGCTCCAGCGGCGGCCGGGCATGAGACGTCCAGTGAACTCGTCGACGATGATGACCTGTCCGTCCTGCACGACATAATCGCGATCGCGCTGATAAAGGATGTGCGCGCGCAGCGACTGCTGCACGTGGTGGTTCATCTCGATATTGGCGGGATCGTAAAGATTGCCGGTGTTGAGCAGCTTCTCGACTTTGAGCACGCCGTCTTCGGTGAGCGCCACGGTGCGGTGCTTTTCGTCGACTGTGAAGTCACCGGTTGTGTATGACTGTCCGGGCTCTTTGCCTTCTATGACTTCGCCGCGCTCCAGGTACGGGATGATGCGGTTGACCTTGTAGTATTTGTCGGTGGATTCCTCGCTGGGTCCGGCGATGATGAGCGGCGTACGGGCTTCATCGATGAGGATGGAATCGACTTCGTCGACGATGGCGAAATTGAATTCCCGCTGGACGTAGGCGTCCAGGCTGAATTTCATGTTGTCGCGCAGATAATCGAAGCCGAATTCGTTGTTGGTGCCGTAAGTGATATCGGCGTGATAGGCGGCGCGGCGCTCCTGATCATCGAGATCGTGGACGATGGTGCCCACGTTGAGTCCGAGAAAGCGATGAATGCGGCCCATCCACTCCGAGTCGCGGCGCGCGAGGTAATCGTTGACGGTGACGATGTGGACGCCTTTGCCTTCGAGCGCGTTGAGGTAGCTGGGCAGAGTGGCGACGAGCGTTTTGCCTTCGCCGGTTTTCATTTCGGCGATGCGGCCGCGATGAAGCGTGATCCCGCCGATCAGCTGAACATCGAAATGGCGCATGTTCAGGACGCGGCGCCCGGCTTCACGGCAGACGGAGAACGCTTCTACCAGGATGTCGTCGAGAGAAGCCCCGTTGGCCAGCCGCTGTTTGAAATCCTGAGTCCTGGCGGCGAGTTCGGCGTCAGACAGCTTCTGCAGTGCGGGCTCGAGATCGTTGATCGCGGCCACAAGCGGGCGGATGCGCTTGATCTCGCGATCGTGTTTCGTGCCAAATACTTTGGCCAGCGTACCTTCGAGCATATTTCGGATAGGGTGCACTTTTAGTTTAGCGGGGTTAGCAGCTTTACGCTGCGGCGTTTCCGGCCTGCCGCGAAAGCGGGGCGTGGCATGCTAAAAACGAGCCGAGCCCGATGCGGCGCCATCCGGGCTTCCTGAGCTGTACTGCAGGTTTTACGTAGTCGGCCGGCTTTCTTTCCAACCGTAAAAAACAGTCTAGAGGTTGTTTAAGCAGTAATGACGTGCAGGATTGCTGTGATCAGCACGCCTCGTTGCGGCAACACGTGGGTACGGCACGTGCTCAGCGAGGCATTGGATCTGGAACAGATCTCGGTTCATAACCCGAAAGATCTTCCGCGTGTTCCACCGGAACGATTTATTTTTCAGCTTCACTGGTATCGGCGAAGCGATTTTGTGAGTTATCTACGCGAGCATGGTTTTCGAACGGTAACCATCGCGCGGCACCCGCTGGACGTGCTGCTTTCGGTGTTGCAATTCATTCGCTTCGAGCCGCAGACGGCGCGCTGGCTGGAAGGCGATGCAGAGATTCCGAAGACACTGGCGGGATGCGCTCCCACATCCCGCGAATTCGTTTCGTATGCCTCGAGCGCCGGCGCGGCGAGGCTTCTTTCGGTCAGCTCGCAGTGGTGGGCCGATCCGGAGACCATCAAGACGCGTTATGAAGACCTGGTGGCGGACCCGAATCGAGAGTTCGCGCGGATCATCGAGGCACTTGGCTTGGCGAGCGAAAAACTGGCCGCGGCGATTGCGGCGAATCCGTTCAGCCGGCTGCAGCAACTGCCAAACCGGCACGGATGGCAGGGCCGGCCGGGCTTATGGAAGCAACTGATTGTGCCGCTGGATGCGTGGCGGATCTGCTATAGCAACCGAAACGTTTTTCGGGGGCTTGGATACGGTATTCGGCCGTATTTCGTGACGCGCCGCGCGGCCAGCCGGAGGTGGGAAGCGCTCGCCTAGCGATAACCGGCAGACCGTCCTACAATGGGGCTGTGAAAACGTTTGTTCTGCTGTTGGCGGCGGCCGGACTGCTATGGGCGCAGGATCAGGACCGCGCCGGCAATTTCACAATTCGCTTCGGGCCCGATGCGGATCTGCAGACGAAGGTGGAAGTGCCGTTTGCGATTCACGTGACGGACGATCTGGGCAAGCCAGTCGAGAACGCGAAGGTGACGCTGCAGATTGAGACGCCGCAGCATACGAACGTGCAGGTGTTCAAAGCGCCGGCCACGGATCGCGGGCTCTATGTGGCGAAACCGGTGTTCCCTTCGCCGGGACCCTGGAGCGTCTACGTGGAGGTGCGGCGGGATGGGCTGCTCAGCGCGCGCACACTCGAATTCACGGTGCCGAGTTCATAGCTGTCAGCCTTCAGCTGTCAGCTATCAGCTATCAGCGGTCAGCACTCAGCCGTCAGCCTTCAGCTCTTAGCACTCAGCGATCAGGCATAAGCAAGCTGCATGAGTGACATTCAGGATTGACAACTGAAGTCTGATAGCGCTGATAGCTGAAGGCTGATAGCTGACAGCTGATAGCGCGCTGCTATAAATTCGGATATGGCGCGATACGCGGCGGTCGACATCGGCAGCAATTCGGTGCGCATGATGGCCGCCGATGTGAGCCACGGTGAAACGCGTGTGCTGGCCGAGGACCGGCAGGTGACGCGGCTCGGCGAGAGTGTGTTTCGCGACGGGCGCATCAGCAAAGACGCGCTCGATTTTCTGTGTGCGACGCTGGCGCGCATGGCTGCCGCTTACAGCCGGCTGGAGATTCTGGCGATGCGGGCGGTAGCGACGAGCGCGGTGCGCGATGCCAGCAATCAGGACGAGTTTCTGCAGCGAACCAGCAGCGCGCTCGGTACGAAAGTCGAAATTATTTCGGGGCCGGAAGAGGCGCGGCTGATTCACCTGGGCGTAGAGGCGCGCTGGCCGCGTCCGAAAGAGCGCACGCTGATTGTGGATGTGGGCGGCGGCAGCGGCGAGCTGATCATCAGCCAGAACGGCCAGCTGATCGATGCGGTATCGAAGCCGCTGGGAGCGGTGCGGCTGACCGAAGTGTTTCTGCAGAGCGATCCGCCACGCGCCGAAGAGCTGCGGCGGCTGAGCGGGTACATCGAAGAGAAGCTGAAGGGCTTTGCGAAAGAGCACGGGAGCGAAAAGTTCGATCGAGCGATAGCGACTTCGGCGACGGCGGCAGCGCTGGTGTGCGCGGCGAACCAGATTCCGCGCGCCAAACGCGAAGAAGCCGACCGGACGCGCGCCTCGGCGGCTCAGCTGCAGGAGATTTTTGAAAAGCTGGCGGCGAGCGATCTGAATGCGCGGCGGAAGATGACCGGGATTGGTCCGAAACGCGCTGAGATCGTGACGGCCGGAGCGGCGGTGTTTCTGGCGGTGCTGCAGCAATTCAATCTGCGCTCGCTGTACTACTGCGCGGCGGGCGTGCGCGACGGCATCATTGCCGACCTGGCAGCGCGGCGAGCGGGATTGGAACAGGCGCAGCTTTCGCGCGACGAGCGGGCTGTGGTTGAAAACATGGCGAAGCGGTATGCGGTGTCGCTGCGGCATGCGCGGCATGTTGCGTACCTGGCGCAGCAGCTGTTTGGCACGCTGCAGCCGGTGCATCAGCTGCCGCCCGCGGCGGGCAAACTGCTCGAAGCGAGCGCGTACCTGCACGACATCGGGCATTATGTGAGCGGAACATCGCATCACAAACACTCGGCGTACCTGGTGGCGAATTCGGACTTGCCGGGGTTCACGGACAAGGAGCGGCTGACAATTGCGGCGCTGTGCCGTTTTCACCGCAAATCGATGCCGCAGCCGCGCCACTCGCATTTTCAGGCGCTCGAAGCAGATTCCAAGCGCGCTGTGCTGTCGCTGGCGCCGCTGCTGCGAATTGCGGATGCGCTCGACCGCGGGCATGAGCAAAAAGTGAAGCAGGTTTCGAGCGTGATGCGGGACGGCGTGCTCAGCCTGGTGGTGGAAGGCGAGGGCGATCCGGATCTGGAGGTATGGGCGGCCAATGAAGCCGCCGAAGCGTTTCAGGAAGCGTACGGCAAGGCGTTGACGGTCCAGCGCGCTAAGTACGCGATGGCGAAGTAAGCTGCGTTTGATACTATCTTTCGGATGCTGATCCTTTCCGCCATTCTGGCGATTTTCACCTATGGTCTGATTGCGCCGATCCTCGGAGCGCTGCTGCCGAGCTACGGATTGACGGCCCATCAACAGGGCTCGCTGGCCATGCTGTACGCGCTCGGACTGGTGGTGGCGTCGCTCTCGGCGGGCCCGTTTATCGACATCAAGGGCAGCAAGCTGGCGGTGCTGACGGGGCTGGCGCTGATTGTCGCCTCGCTGGCGGCGGCGCCGAATGCAGGCGGATTCAGCGGACTACTGGTGGTCTACTTTGTGCTCGGAATCGGCGGCGGCATTGTGGTGACCGGTTCAAACGCGCTGGCCGGGGCGGTGGACCCATCGCGGCGCGGATCGGTGCTGAACTTTCTAAATCTGTTCTTCGGGCTGGGCAGCATTATCACGACCTATGTGGCAAGCGAGCACATCGATCCGGCGAAGGTCTGCTATTTGATCGCGGGTTTGAGCGTGATCGCATTCCTGGTGAGTGCCGCAACGAAAATGCCTTCGCCTTCGGGCAAGGCGAACTTTCAGGTGGGCGAAGTGCCCGGGCTGCTGGGCAAGCCGCAGCTGCTTCTGCTCTCGCTGTTTCTGTTTTTGTACGTGGCGTGCGAAGTAGGAGTCTGGAACTGGCTGAAGACGTATCTTGTCGAGACGGTGCATTTCGACGCGAGCGCGGCCGGGCATGTGGTGAGTTACGGCTTTGCGTTCGGCATTCTGCTGGGACGCGTGGTGGTTTCGCGCGTGCTGATCAAGGTCCCGGCGCTGATGGTAGTGCTGACGGCTTCGATCTGCATGGCGATCACGACGTACCTGATGCTGCATCTGAATTCGAATGGCGCGATCACGGCGGCGGTGTTCTGCGCGGGCTTGAGCATGGCGCCGGTGTTCCCGACCACGCTGGCGATGGCGCAGGATGCGTTTCCGCGAGGAACGGCGACGGCGATGAGCATTGTGATTACGTTCGGCTGGATCGGGCTGACGGTAAGTTCGCCGATTATCGGCGCGCTGGCTGAGGGCGGGCATTATGAGCGCGGATTGATGCTGATTCCGCTGTTCTCGGTGCTGATGTTCCTGGTGAGCCTGGTACTACGTCCGGCGATGCGGCGTCCTGTTACGGCCTAGTAATTTCGCACGATTTGCACTACACTCGTAAGAACGTTTAGCGCTGGAGGAGGCGTCGATGGCGTTCTGTCCGAACTGCGGTACCCAGGCGACTGGTGCATTTTGTCCGAATTGCGGCGCAGCGCTCGGAGGCGCGACCGCGAATCCAAATCCGAATCCGAATGCGACGGCGGGAGGGTACGTGCCGCCCGCGGCGGCTTCAGCGCCGGGTCTTGAAACGAATGTTGCGAGCGCGCTGTGTTACCTGTTCGGCCTGGTGACGGGCATCATCTTTCTGCTGATTGCGCCCTATAACCAGAACAAGACGGTGCGCTTTCACGCGTTTCAATCGATCTTTCTGCACATCGGGCTGATCATCATCGGCATCATCCTGAGTATGTTCGGCATCATGACGCACGGGCTGGGACTCATCCTGTTTCCGATCTTCTGGATCTGCGTGCTGATTTTGTGGCTGTATATGATGTGGAGCGCGTACTCGAACAAGATGGTGAAGCTGCCGGTAATAGGCGATCTGGCGCAAAAACAGGCGTAAACCGCGAACAGATGGGCCGCGTCCGATACTAGGACTGTGGTCCTTTCCCGAATTTCAGCACTAGCGGGCGTAGCTGCGCTTTGTTTCTCGATGGCGGCGGAGGATCTGACGCCGCACCTGGCCTACATCGAAGTTTACGGCGCGCGCAGAGTATCGGCAGAGAAAGTCCGTCGCGCTTTGGGGGTGGAGCCGGGCGGTCTACTTCCGCCGCGCGAAGATCTCGAGGAGCGAGTCAGTAAAGTTTCAGGCGTAACGGAAGCGCGCGTGGAGGCGGTCTGCTGCGACGGGCATAACCTGGTGCTCTACGTGGGCGTGGCCGACCGCGAATCGGCGCACATGGAGTATCACGAAACGCCGACGGGTGATCTGACGCTGCCGCCCAGTTTGTTCAGCGCGTACAAAAATTTTCTGGATGAAGTGTCAGAAAGTATTCACGGACGGAATAATGACGAGGATCTGACGAATGGGTATTCGCTGATGGCGGACCCGGCTTCGCGGAGTTTGCAGCAGTCGTTTCTGCCGGCGGTAGCACAGGATCTGGCCACGGTAGATCGAGTGCTGCGCGAGGCGGCTGATCCGGAACAGCGCGCAGCGGCGGCTTATCTGCTGCAGTATGCGCCGCGCAACGAGCATGCCAGCAAGCTGATGACGGACGGCTTGCAGTATGCGCTGCGGGATCCGGACGACGGCGTACGCCGCACGGCGATTCGTGCGCTCAAGGCCGTGATGGTGGGTGCGAAGTTGCATCCCGAGCAGCAGGTCCATATTGAGCCGACCTGGTATATCGAGCTGATGAACTCGGTAGTGTGGTCGGACCGGCGGGAGGCGAGCCAGGCACTGGTGGATTTAACGGAGAGCCGCAATCCGGATACCCTGGCACTGCTTAGAGAACGCGCGCTGCCCTCGGTAATCGAGATGGCGCGCTGGCGTCAGCTGCAGTATGCGTTGCCGCCGTTTATTCTTGCGGGGCGAATGGCCGGGTTGGACGAAGCGGTGATCAAGAAGGCGTGGCTGAGCGGCGAGCGGGATGATGTGCTCGATCAGGTTTTGCATAGCCGTAAGCACAAGCAGGCACAGAGCAGCTAAGCGAGGCGGCTGGTTCAGGCGTTCCACGCGAGAATGGAAGCATGAGCGAAAAAGCGAGTTTCGGAGCGGGCTGTTTCTGGGGTGTCGAAGCAACCTTTCGCGAGATCCCGGGCGTCATCGAGGCAGTCTCGGGCTATCAGGGCGGCCACACCCAGAGTCCGACGTACAAGGACGTCTGCACCGACCGGACGGGGCACGCCGAAGTGGTCGAAGTTGAATACGATCCGGCGAGAGTGTCTTACGACAAGCTGCTCGAGGTTTTCTGGAATGCGCATGACCCGACGCAAGTGAACCGGCAGGGTCCGGATGTGGGGACGCAATACCGCAGCGTGATTTTCTTCTACACGCCGGAGCAGGAGCAGGCGGCGCGGGCCTCGAAGGCCAAATTAGAAGCTTCGGGACGCTTCAAGAAACCGATCGCGACGGAAATCCTTCCGGCGCCGCCGTTCTATCGCGCGGAAGAATATCATCAGCAGTACCTGGCCAAGCGCGGCCTACGGCACTGTCACATCTAACGGCTCGCCCGATTCCTGCCGGGCCTTTTTGCGGAAGTATTCGATGGTCAGCGTGAGTCCTTCCGCGAGCGGCACCTTCGGCTCCCAGCCGAGCAGGCGTTTTGCTTTGCCGATGTCGGGCCGGCGTAGTTTCGGATCATCGGCGGGCAGCGGCTTATAGTCGATGCCGACGGAGTTATCAAAGCGCTCGCGTATTTTGTCGGCGAACTCGCGAATTGTGATCTCGGCGGGGTTGCCGAGGTTCACCGGATAACGCTCCTCCGATTCGCTGAGCCGCAGCAAACCTTCGACCAGATCGGAGACGTAGCAGAAGCTGCGTGTCTGGGAACCATCGCCGAAGACGGTCAGACTCTGCCCCCGCAGCGCCTGATCGATGAAGGCCGGCACCACGCGCCCGTCGTTGAGGGCCATGCGCGGCCCGTAGGTATTAAAGATGCGCGCGATATTGGTGCGGACGCCGAAGGTGCGGTGATAGGCCATGGTGAGCGCTTCCGCATAGCGCTTGCTCTCGTCGTAGCAGGAGCGCAGGCCGACGGGATTCACGTTGCCCCAATAGGTTTCCGCCTGCGGATGCTCGAGCGGATCGCCGTAGCACTCGGAGGTCGAGGTGAGCAGAAAGTTCGCATCGTGCTGGCGCGCGATTTCGAGCATGCGGCGGGTGGCGGTTGAACCGGACTCGAGCGTTTCGATTGGATGCGCCAGATAGTCGACGGGACTGGCGAGCGAAGCCAGATGCATCACGCGATCGACCTGGCCTTCCACTTGAAACGGCTCGGAGACGTCCTGCACGCGGAAAGTGAAGCCGCGGCGATGCTCCAGATGCGCAATGTTCTCGCGGTGACCGGTGATCAGATTGTCGAGCGCAACGACTTCGTGACCCGCTTCGATGAGCCTGTCACACAGATGTGATCCAATGAAGCCTGCGGCCCCTGAAATGATGTATCTCACGCACTCTCATGATACGAAACGCGGCCGTTTTTCGCGTCTGTCCGTTCCGTCTACCGGTGTATGCCTTTTTCGTTAGTTGCCCGGCTCGTATTGACTGTTCTGATCCTGATTTCGGTCGTGCTGTTCTGGCGGCGGTTTGCGCCGATCCTCGAGCGGATCCGGCATTCCAAACCGGATCCGGATTTTCATCTCGGGAGCGTAGCGCCGCGTCTCTGGCATTTCTTTTGGGACGTTTTGTGCCAGGCCAAAGTGATCCGCGAGCGGCCACTGCCCGGCATCGCGCACGCATTTGTCTTCTGGGCATTTTGCGCCTTCGCGCTGGTCACACTCAATCACATTGCATCGGCGTATGGATTGGCATTCTTCGACCGGCACGCCGGTGTGGGCGTCTTCTATTACTGGTTCGCGTTTGCGTTTGCGCTCGCCTGTGCGCTGGGCATTGCTTATCTCGCGTTTCGGCGGTTTGTGCTGCGGCCGAAGTGGCTGGGACCGGTCTCATACGAATCCGGCGTGATCGCGCTGTTCATTTTCATCCTGATGGTTACCTACATGCCGGCCTGGTGGGTGCCCGAAACGAGCGCCGCGGGGCGAACGCTCTGGTGGATTCACACGCTGACGCTCCTGGCGTTCCTGCCGCTCATCCCGCACACCAAGCATCTGCATCTCATACTCAGCCCCTTCACGATTTTTCTCGACCGCGACCGCTTCAGCAAGATTCCGCCGCTCTCGGGTGACGAAGACTTCGGCCTGGTGGCCGGCAAAGACTTCACACGCATTACGGCGCTGCAGGCGTATTCGTGTGTCGAATGCGGGCGCTGCACCGAGCACTGTCCGGCGAACAATACCGGCAAAGAGCTGAATCCGAAACTGATCGCGCTCGGGATGCGTGCCTATCTGAATGAGTACGGCCCTGGGAGCGAGAAGCCCATTCTGGAAGCAACGGTGTCTCAGAAGGCGATTTTTCAGTGCACAACCTGCGGCGCCTGCGAGTATCAATGCCCGGTGGGTATTCAGCATCTGCCGATGATTATTGGTTTGCGGCGCGGCGCAGTGAACACCGGGACGTGGGAAGACGAGTACGGCACCAAGCTGTTCCTCAACCTCGAGCGCAACGGAAATGCTCTGGGGTTTTCACAAACCGAGCGGGACAAGTTCATCGCGAAACAGGAGCTGCCGATCTTTGATGGCTCTCAGGATTATTGCCTTTGGCTGGGCTGCATGGGTGCGTACGATCCGCAGGGGCGCGAAATCATTGCCGCGTTTGCAGCCGTGATGCGGCATCTGGGAACGTCGTTTGGGGTGCTCAAGAAAGAGCGCTGCACGGGCGACCCGGTGCGGCGCCTGGGTAATGATCTTGTCTTTGGACAACTCGCGGAACAAAATCTCGCGGGACTCAGCCAGGCCAAGGTGAAGAAGATTGTTTCGATCTGCCCGCATTGTGTGCGCACAATTCAGGAAGACTGGCGCGAATACGGCGTGGCGCCCGAGATTGAGCATCACAGCGAATTTCTGGCGCGCTACAAGGAGCAGTTGCCGGAAAGCGATGACGGGCAGCGGGTTGTCTTCCATGATCCCTGCTACCTCGGCCGATATCGCGGTATTTACGATGCGCCGCGCGAGGTGATTGCGCGTTCCAGTGAGGTGATCGATCCGCCGCGTGCGCGCCAGCGTTCGTTCTGCTGCGGAGCCGGAGGCGGACTGGTTTTTCTCGGCGAAGAAACGGGCGAGCGTGTCAATCATGCACGCGCCAGGGAGCTGGCGGATACCGGAGCGGAGGTCGTCGGGGCGGCATGCCCGTTCTGCAACAGCATGTTTCGCGATGCGCTGACGGCTGTCGCCGAGAAGCCGCCGCAACTGCTGGATATTGCTCAGATCGTGAATCGCGGAATTGCAGCAGCGTCGAGCAAAGCACCTGCGAGTTCGGATATTGCGTGAACGGCGCATTTCAGGGCGAAGTTCCCAATCCTTGCTCAGCAATGTCGTGGTCGCTGAGAACGCAGACGGACTCAACGTCATCGAAGGTCGTCCAAAATTGCATGTCGTCATCATTGTTGAGTTTGTGAACGTAACCTTCCTCATCGACATTGATGATGTATACAAACTGATCCACTCCGTCTGTATAGCGGACCCGAACCCACCTGCCCACGTTCTCGGTGTAGGTGCGTGTGATTGTGTCTCGATCCATAGTCTTGACTGATACGACGAATATACGGCTTCGGTCCAGGATAGATATTCCGAGGTGCCGATGCTAGCGGGGCATCAAATCTCGAGAATCATCAGCGTGGAGGCAGGGTGTAGATTATTGAGAGTGTCGACCTGAATGTTTGACCGTATTCACGCGCTGTGGAAGTGAGTAGGGAGTGAAGGAAAGGCATTCAGGACGGACAGCGAGTTAAAACAAGTGGACGTGTTTCGGACGCCGATAAGCATGAAAACGACGATTCTCATCGTGGCTGGATGTATTTTGCTGGGGACATTGCCTGCCGTTTCTCAAGTCAGGATGACGAAGGAACAGATGATGTTCTACACGTCGGAATGGAAGGGCGAGCGCTTTCCGGATGGTCGGCCGAAAGTTTCGGATGATCTGCTGAAACGGGTTCAGGATCTCTCGATTGAGGACGTTTGGGAATATCTTCGGGGACACGGCTACCGAAATCAATACGAGGGTGGATGGGAAGCGCTTCACATGGATAAGCCGTTCGCCGGCCGGGCGCTCACAGCGCAGTACATGCCCTCGCGACCGGATATGACGAAGCCGATCTATGCGGAAGGCAAAGCTGAAGGGAGGGTGGGAAGTAATAACAGCTGGCCGATTGCAGAATTGCAGGTTGGCGACGTGTACGTGGCCGATGGCTTTGGAAAAATCATAGAAGGCACCCTGATCGGCTCGAATCTGGGGAACGCGATCGCGGCCCATACGCACGTTGGATTCATATTCAACGCCGGGATTCGAGATCAGGAAGAGAATCGCGAAATTCCCAATTTCAACGGCTTCTATCGAGGCTACGATCCGTCGGCCTGGGCGGATATGACGCTGACGGCGATCAATGCGCCGATCCGGATCGGACGAGCCGTGGTGCTGCCGGGAGACCTCGTTATGGCCAACAAGGACGGGGTGCTGTTTATTCCCGCCATACTGGCCGAACAAGCCGTGAGCGCGGCCGAATTCACCAATCTAAAGGACGCTTACAATTTCGAGCTGAACCAAAAAGGCACGAACGGGGCGCAGTTTGAAGGCGGCTGGAATGAGGCGAAATATGCGGCGTTCTCGAAATGGGTGTACGCGCACCCGGATCGCCTGAAGATGCCGCGAAGCGAGTTTGATTCTCTGGTGTCCGAGGCCGTTCGATCCCACAAAGAGTATTGAGAAAGCGAGATCGAAGCTACTGGCTCGAGTGTTCGGCGGCTTTGATCAGCGGATGCTCCAGGTAACTGCTCACGTCTTTCTCATCCGTTTGGGCAAAGGAATAAATCAGAATGACTGATCTTCTCAGATCCAAAGTTAACCGCCGCCGGATGCTGCAGTCCACGGCCGGCGCACTCTCGGGAGGACTTCTCAGCCGTTATGGGTTTGGGAAGGGCGCGGGCTACATGCAGGCCGAGAAGCGGCCGGGGAGTCGGGCGATTAAAATCACCGATGTGAGGTGCGCGGTTATTGGACGCAATCCGGTGATTCGCATTGTCACCGATCAGGGTGTATCGGGATACGCGCAGGGCGAGTCCGCTAAACCGTATCTAAAGCCGCTGGTGGAGCACTATAAATCATGGCTGATCGGACAGGATCCAACCGATGTGGGGCGGATCCTGCTTCGTTTGCGGCGCATGGGCGCGATGAAGCCGTGGGGCGCGGCGGTCAGCTCCATCGAGATTGCGCTCTGGGACATTGCGGGGCAGGTAACGGGATTGCCGGTGTACGAACTGCTCGGCGGGAAGATTCACGATCGAGTCTGCGCGTACGGCAATTCGGAGAATATGACTCCGGTATTTTCTCCACGCTCACCGCAGGAGATGGCCGAGATGGCGCAGAAGACGAAGGAGGCGAAGGAAGGCTTCAAGCTGATCAAGATGCCGGTGGGCTTCCACAATGGGCCGATGATGAATGCCACCCCGGACAGCTGGTATGGCCAACGCTGGACCGGGCCGAACCCGCCGTACATGAATCGCGGGCCGATGACGGAGCGCGGGCTCGAGTACGTGATCTCGTGTGTGGAAGCAGCTAAGAAAGTGCTCGGAGATGAAGTCAATCTGGCGCTCGACTGCGGGCCCGGGTGGACGCCGAAAGACGCGATCCGCTTTGCACGCGCGGTAGAACCGTTTCACCTCGCCTGGCTGGAAGACATTATTACCGGCGACTACACGCCGTATCCGAATGCGCAGGTCTACAAAGAGGTGAAAGACAGCACGGTGACTCCCATTCATACGGGAGAAGAGATCTATCTGCGGGAGAATTTCAAAGATCTCATCGAGATGCAGGCTGTCGATGTGGTCGGACCGGATCCGGAAGATGTGGGCGGCATCGCCGAACTGAAGTGGATCGCCGAATACGCCGACCTGCACGGCATTCTGGTCGCTCCCCACGGGATTTTCGACGGGTTGTTCGGAGTTGCCGCGCAGGTGCATCTTGGCGCGGTCTGCCCGCAGAATTATGTCGCTTTCGAATATGCAAAGGGTCAGCCGGAATGGTGGTACGACATTGTGGACGGCCTGCCGAACCCGATTGTGAAAAACGGCTACATCGACGTGTGGGACAAGCCGGGTCTGGGTATCACGTTTAATGTCCGCGCCGCCAAAGCGCACCTTGCAGACGAAGACCGCGGCTTTTTCGATTAGCCCGTCATTAAAACAGAAGCCGCACTGCTGTCTGGATCTGACGGTTTCCGTAACCGTTGAGCGTACTGGAGATGATGCCGAAGGTGCTGTCGTTCACGTTGCCGTCGGGGTTGCCGAAGTGCGGCGTGTTCGTGAGATTGTAGAACTCGCCACGGAACTCCAGTTTGAATCGCTCGGTGAGCGAGAACCGGCGAAACAGGGAGAAGTCGTAGTTCTTGAAACCGGGGCCGCGAATCGTGTTACGGCCGGCGTTGCCGAAACGATTGGGCGAGGGCGTGGCGAACGAGGAAGTTGTGAACCACGGCTGGCCCGGTCCGATTCCGTTCAGGAGGTGTACCGGCGAGATCGCATCGGCATAGTTGCCGTTGCCCGGACAGTTGCAGGAAGTCGCGTCGGCGCTCGCGGTGAAGGGCATGCCTGTGGCAAGTCGAAAAATTCCGTTGAGTTGCCAATTGGAAAGGATATGCGCAGCAATTCCGCCGTTGTTGAGGAATGGCTTCCCTTTTCCGAACGGAAATTCGTAGATATGGCTGATGGTCAGGATGTGCGTCTGATCGAAATCGGAAGGCCCGTACTGGCGATGGAGATCCAGATTGTCAGTGAGCCCCGGCTGATTGCTCCCGGTATCGAGACTCTTGCTGTAGGCATAGCCGATCGTGAAGCTGTAACCGGAGGAGAAGCGCTTGGTCGCGTTCGCCTGTAGCGCGTTGTAGTTGCTGTTGGCTCCATCGCCGCGCAACTGCGTGCTGGCTGTGCGTCCGTAGAGCGCATTTAAAGGCAGACCCGCGCTGCCGGTGCCCGGCGCGGCGGCATTCAGCTCGCGATAGTACGGCAACTCGTGTCCGAGCGCGCCGACGTAGCCGACGTTGAAGGAGAGAGTCGACAGGAGCTGGCGTTCGTAGGTGAAATTGTAATTTTCTACATAAGGCAGCCGATTGTTGAATGGGATGACGAAGAAGGCCTGGTTAGGGGCAGGGGTGATCCGGCCGCTTGCCGGAATCGCAACAAAAGGCACGACAGGAAGACTGCTGAGCGAGCCATCGACGCGGTAATCGCCGGTAACGCCGTCCTGCACGTTATAGATGACCGGGAACTGAGTAGAAAGCGTGCCACCCGTAAAACCGAAGCGCCCGGTCCAGCCGCTAATCGCAAAGCCACCGCGGACCACGTTCTTGTCGTTCACGCGATAGGCAAAGCCGACGCGCGGCTCGGGTATCCATTGCGAGCTGACGCCGGTTGCCAGGTCGACTCCGCCGTAACCCGCCACCAGCAGCGTGTTCGTCGCTGGATCGAAGTTGGAAGCACCGCCTTTGTAGCGCGGCACGATAGGTGAGTAGAATTCGAAGCGCAGGCCGAGATCGAGTGTGAGCTTCGAGCTCATCTGATAGGTGTCCTGCACGAATCCCGCTATCTGCCACTGCCGGTTGGTCGGAGTGATTGGCATGTAGGTACGGCTGGACTGGTCAGGCGCGCCGAGCAGATAGGAAGCAAGCGAATTGAACAGCGTGCCGTAAGGCCCGAGCACCGGGTTTTCTTTGGTCTGTGTGGTGCCGGGATTGAAGTAGAAGAGTCCGCGCGGTCCGAGATTCAGGCCTTGCGGCTGAAAGCGATCCATTCGATTGCGATGCACTTCCCCGCCCCACTTCAGCGTGTGGCGCGCGAGCGTTTTGCTCCAGGTATCGACCGCTTCCATCAAGTTGTCGGTGTTCACGAGCGGGTAATAAAACTGCGTGTTTCCAAGCTCGGGCATGCCGTTGATATCGATGTTGGCGAAGCCCGCGGCCGAGATCGGATCGGGGTTCGGATTCGCGATGCCCAGCTTGGCATTCGTCAGTGTCTTCAGATCCACCCCGTTGACGTTAGTGCGATAGCGATTGTAGCCGAGGCGTAACTCCGTCAACAGCGTCGGGCTGAAACCGTGCGTGAGGTTCACGATGCCCGTAACCGTGTAGTCGTGTCCAATATCGCTGTCGCTCACCACGTTGCCGAGGACGCCATTCTGTTGCACGGTGTAGTGCGAGGTGTTCATGATGGCGAACAACTTCGTCTGCTCGGTGAAGTTGTAGTCTACGCGCGCGTCGTACTGATTGCCGTCATAACTGTTGGGCACGTTGGTTACATAGTTGTTTTCGAAGCCGGGCAGATTGGGAGCAGGAAGGTACGAATCGATCTTTTGCGCGATGGGGCTGATACGGAAGGCCGGAATTTTGTTGTTCAAAAAGCGCGTGCGGCCAGTGCCGTCGGGATTGCCGGTTGCCGGATCGTACAGCACCAGACCCGGCACCGAACTGAAGTTACCTGTGAAGTAGCCGGGTGCAGGAACAGTAGTGGTGGTGGTGCTGGATTGTCGCAAATAGCGGCCCTGATATCCGAAGAAGAAGAAAGCTTTGTCTTTCTTTATGGGTCCGCCGAGCGTGAGACCAAACTCATTACGAGTCAGGCCGGGCTTGGGCTGGCCGCTCTGGTTGAAGAAGTCGCGGGCGGCAAGCGCCGCAACGCGATTGAACTCCCAGGCGGTGGCGTGAAAATCGTTGCTTCCGGAACGTGTGATCACATTCACGACGGCACCGCCCACACGCCCGAATTCCGCGCTGTAGTTGCTGGTGGTGACGTTCACTTCCTCCACGACTTCCGGGTTCGGAAGATAGATGCTCAGGCCGAGCGTGGGATTTGTGTTGTCTACGCCATCGACAATCGTGTTGTTGGCTGAGTTACCCTGGCCGTTCGCATTGAAGAAGGTGGTGCCCTGCGGATCTTCGAGCGAAGTAAAATTTTGCACGGGCGGCGAAACGCCCGCGACCAGCCCGGCAAGCGCCTGGAAATTACGGTTGGCGACCGGCAGTTCGCGTACTTCCTGCGTGCCGAAGTTTCTGGCCACTTGCGCGCTCTCGGTCTGGAGCAGCGGGGCCTCGCCGGTCACGGTTACCGTCTCCTGCACATTGCCGGGACTGAGCACCAGGTCCACACGCTGCGATGCCGAGACGTTCAGCACCACGTTTTCCTGCACGGCGCGTTTGAAGCCCTGCGCCTCGACGGTCACCCGGTAGGTTGCGGGTGCCAGATAGGAAAAATTGTAGATGCCGTTGCCGGTGGTCGTGGTGGATTGACTCACGCCGGTTGCCTGGTCCGTCGCGATTACGGTTGCGTTTGGCACAGTCGCGCCGGTGGAATCCGTGATCGTTCCGGTCAGCGTGCCGGTGACCACTTGTGCCCACGCGGCCGGCAGGCTCAGCGCGGCCAGAAGCAGCATCCTCTTACAAAGCGTCATAAGTGCGAGACCTCCCTGCTGTACTGCCACTTTGGCATTGTTTAAGCCCTTCTTCCAGTTATCGGGCAGTGAATTCACCGTTAAAATCGGCAGTTAACGGGCAAATGCCACGAGTTGTGATATGTTCGTTGCACGTTCGAAAAAGATGCCGCTGCGCGATGCTGGATCCGTTCTGTTGCCTGTGGAATTCAGCCCGGCTGAGGTGGAGGATCAACTCGCGCGAGTGACTCATTCCCAGGCCTTCCGCGGCTCTGCGCTCCTGCAACAATTCCTGCGTTACATAACCGAGAAAACAGTCGCGGGCCACGCTTCGGAGATCAACGAGTACAGCATTGCCACTCAGGTTTTTGGACGCGCGCCAGACTTCAATCCTTCAGTCGACACGATCGTCCGCACACAGGCGTATCGTCTACGGCAGAAACTGAGTGATTACTACGAGTCAGAGGGTCGCGCGGACGCCATTCTCATTGCAATTCCGAAGGGGCATTACGTTCCCTCATTCAGCGCTCGTGAGGTCAGCGAGGCGCCGGCCCCTGTCGAGCAGGATTTCGTTGCCAGGCGGCCGAGTCGAGGGTGGTGGATTCTACCGCTCACGACTGCGGCCGCTTTTCTGCTGGGCGCCTTATTCTCCCTGCTATTTCATCGCGAAAAGGTGCAGAGTGCGGAAGTTCCGGCTACGGATCTCTTTTGGACGAGTTTTCTCCGCTCGGATAAAGAGCCCATCGTCGCTTACACGAATCCGCTTTATCTGGCTGACGGCTATGGAGACTTGTTCGTGTTTCGAAAAGGCGTATCGGGCGATCGAGGTGCCCTGGCCGACCCGGAGACCACACGCCGTGTGCTCAATGACCGCAATGTGCCGCCGGGCGAACCGCTGTATTTCGCCGATGATGTAACCGGTGTCAGTGATTTGCTTGCCGCATTGTCCGTGCAAAACGCGATCACGCGCGCGGGCGGCAAACCAATGTTCAAGCGCGGCCGTCTGCTCACCACGTATGATCTTGAAACTCACAATGTGGTTTTCATCGGATCGCCGTTTGTCAATGAAGTGATGGACGATCTTCCGAACCGGCCTCGCTTCTTGTTTACACGAAACGACGCCAACCATCGCCTCTGGAGCGCCCGGATCGAGGATACAGCCCATGCTCGAAACGCGCCTGAATTCTACTCCATCGAGCGCGCGCCGGAGAGCGGCACAATTGTTTCCGATTACGCCATTATCACCGGCTTGCCAGGACTCAAACCCAACCGCCGCATCCTGATTCTGGCCGGACTCACGACCAGCGGGACGGCTGCTGCCGCGCGCTGCGCGAGTTCACCGGAAGATCTGCTTGCAATGCAGCACCGGTTGCCAGGTGCGCACGGAACGTGGCCGCCCTACTTCGAATTTCTGCTCAAAGTGCAGTTGAACCGCGGGCTGGATGTCGTTAGTTGGCGGACGATCGCCGCGCATTACTGAGAGCGCTGTTGAACCCGGTGCAGTTCGATTATGGTTACGGATCGATGCGCATCGAGCGGAATCTGCCAGCCCGAACTTAGCTGCGCGCTCGTGACGGTCCCCAAATCTTTGTTCTCGAACACGGAACGCGCGCGGTAGGTGGCGCTTCCCGGCGCAACCAGCTTCACTTCGGCTTCCGTTGCGGTGTTGCGGAAAATCGCGACCATGCCGTCGCTTTCGCGGCTCAGACGTACAAAGCCATCCCAGGCGCCGCTGCCCGGCTGCTGCCATGCGCCCAATGGGAAAAAAGAATCGAGCAGAGAGGCCCGCGCGCGCAGGGTCCGATACCAGGCGACCTGCTCGCCCCACCACTGTTGTTGCTCCGCACTCAGTTTGCGCAGATCGCCCAGCAACACCGGACCCGAGCCGAAAGCAACCGCCAGGCGCTCTTCGAAAGGCGCGGTATCGGCGTGCAGATTGCCGATCAGCATCGTCTCTACCGGGATTGAGGCGGCACGCTGATACAGCAGCATGCGAGCTTGCCGCGGACCGGCGGATTTCGGATCGCGATCTTCCACATTGCTCAGCCAATCGAGATCGGCCACCCCAAGCAGCGCTGCATCGATCAGATGCTTCTCGCCCCAGAGCTCAAAGGTGTAGTCGACCAGCACGTCGGGATGCTCTTCATGCAGCTTCCGCCCGATATATTCCAGCCCTTCATAAATTCGATCCAGCGATTCGGCCCACGAGCGATGAAAATGCCCTTCTGCATGGCAGCCGGGCTCCTCGCCGTAAGCATTGAAAACGGTCGTCAAATCGACCTTTACATAGGCAAGCTGGTATTTGGCGATCAGATCCGAAATCCGCTTTAGAGCGAATTCGCGATAGCCGCTCGCCAGGCACATGAGGCCAGATGGACCCGAAGCCGTCATGGTGATTTTCGGGCGCTGCCGCGCGTCGAGACAAGCCCACTCAGGATGCGCTTTGTAATCGGCGGTATCGACGCCGATCGCCGCCAGCGGCACCCAAAGGCCAAGCCGGACACCTTGTGCTTTGAGCTTCGCCGCCACCGCATCCACACCGCTCGGGAAGCTCGTGCGGTTGATTTCGTTTTCGCCGTAACGAGGCTGCCAGCCATCGTCGATCGTGAACACATCAAACTTCATGCGGGCTGCGATTGGGGTGAGCTCGTTCACGAGCGATTCATTGATACGCCGCTCGAATGGCTCCCACGTGTTGTAGAGCCATGCCGGCTTGAAATCCGGACCGCGTCGCATCACTATTCGCGACATATAGCCGGGTATCGCCCAGTGTGGATCGAGAAGACCGGCGCCGTCTTTGAAAAACACGATTGAGCTCCGAGCTGATTCAAACGTTTCCCCCGGTGCAAGACTCCGAGCGAAGGGAAAGAGATCGGTGTCGTACATGACCGATAAACCTGTTCCCCATCCTTCCCCCATTTCGGTGCGCTTCAGATATCCGGGCGCCTCGTTAATGACCGCCATGCCTTCACCCGTCCGCACACTGCGTAGAAAAATGGCGGCGTCGGATACGCGCCCGGTCATGAAGAGCTCGCGCGGAATGGTACCGTAGCCGCCGGTGAGGACGCAATCGTGCGGTTCGCAGGGGCTGGCGTTCAAACGCGTGAAGGCCAGGTGCGTCAGCGTCTGCAGCCGGCCGGCGGTATTCGTGATCGTGAGCCACTGGCGAATTGCTGGCTCACCCGCGTAGACGGCGTAATGCACCGTCACGCCGAACGCGTTCTGCTTGTCTTTCAGTTCGATCGCGAGGATTTGAGCGCCCGAGTTCTCGCTCCGCCTGGCAGACTGTACCAGCCAGCCCGAATTGCCCGAAAACTGCCGCGTGCCGGCCTGAAATGAAAACTCTTCGGCGCGCCCGCGGACATACTCCGTGCCGGTTGCACGCAGTTGCAGCGAATCCGTATGCAGACCCCGCGCGTCGAACACAACGCGACGGGAGATCTGGTCGTTCCCGATGCTCCAGCTCTGAGCTGGCATAAGGGCGACAGATCCAAACACCAGCACACAAACCCATGCACAACGCATCCCGTGATTATCCTTTCCTCGCGCATATACCGGTGGACCCGCGCACAATCAAGTCCGGCTCGAGCACGAATTCCCGGCCCCGCTCCGTATCGCCTCGAGCGTGCTTTCGCAAAGCTTCGAAGGCCAGCTCTGCGATGCGGTCGCGCGGCACATTTACGGTGGTAAGCGATGGAATCGTATACTGCCCGAGCTGAATATTGTCGAAGCCCGCGACCGACAATTCGCGCGGTACTGCGATCCGCCGCTCAGCCAATTCCTTCAGAACCCCCACGGCTGTCACGTCGTTGATGCAGATGATCGCGGTCGCATCGAAACCCGATTCGAGCAGTTCGGCTACTGCTTCCCGCCCACCCTGCGGCCCGTCTGCTGCAGGCGAGAACACGTGTGCCGGAGCTTTGTGGGAGGCCATGGTCTCGAGAAAGGCTCGCCTCCGGTCCTCGGTAGAGCCCAGCGCGATGCGATACGCCACCAGCGCCATGCGGCGATGCCCGAGACTGTAGAGATACTCGACCAACTGGCGCATGCCCTTGCCGTAGTTCGAGCGAATGTTGGTCAACCCGCGCTGCGAGGTGAAGTCGTAGCAGACTACGGGAATACCGGTGCCGTCGAGTTCATCGAGCACATCATCCTGCATCTCGGAGACAATCGCGGCGATGCCCGCGACCCTCTGACCGATGAGCGAGCGGATCCCTTCGCGGAGACGCGCAGCGTCGTAATGACTGGCCAGAAGAAGCGTCTCGAAGCCGTTTGCATACGCCAGCGTCTCGAGCCTGCGGTACACGTCAAGGAAGAATGGATTATCCAGATTGGAGACGATAACGCCCAGAATCCGGCTGGAACCCTCGACCAGCGAGCGCGCGTGCAGATTGGGGTGATACCTGAGGCGCTCCATCACCTTCTCGACTCGCTCCCGGGTAGAAGCGCGCACGTTCTCGTCGCCGTTTACAACACGGGACACGGTGCTCACCGAAACACCGGCGGCTTTGGCCACGTCCAGAAGTTTCACGTGATCCAGCATAACCGCAATCGTCTGCAATCGTTCCCACAATTTATCTCTCGTAAGCAAATTTCTATTGACAGGGTCAGGAAACGGGCATAACCTGTGTCTGGAAACGCTCCCAGGTTTTGAGAAACAAATCGCCTCGGAGCACAGCAGGAGGACTCATGGCAAAAGGCCCTATCTCGCAGGCGCAGGCCGCCGAATACCAGGAGCGCGGCTTCATTCTCGTCAAAGGCATGTTGGAACCTCAGGAAGTATCGCTACTAAGCCGGGCCGCGCACGAAGACCGCGTACTTGACCAGCACTCCTTCGGCAAAGGCGACGGCGAAGGGGGCAGCATCCGGCTTTCACTCTGGAACCACCCGACCGACACCATTTATGGCGCGATCGCCCGCTGCGAAAGCATCGTAAATTCAGCCGAAACGCTGCTGGGCGGCGAAGTGTATCACTATCATTCGAAGATGATCATGAAGGACGCCAAGGTCGGGGGCGCGTGGGCGTGGCATCAGGATTACGGCTACTGGTATCAAAATGGCGTGCTTTGGCCACTGCTCACCAGCGCGTTCATCGCGGTGGATCCCGCTACTCGAGAAAACGGCTGCCTGCAGGTGATCGAAGGCTCACACAAACTCGGCCGTATCGAGCATGTGCTGACCGGCGACCAGGCGGGCGCTGATCGCGAGCGAGTGGATGAAATCCTTAAGCGCCTTCCGCTTGTGTATGTCGAAATGGATCCGGGCGACGCGCTCTTCTTTGACGCCAATCTGCTCCATCGCTCCGATCAGAACAAGTCCGATCACTCGCGCTGGTCGATGATCTGCTGCTATAACGCCGCGCGCAACGATCCTTACAAGGAATCGCACCATCCGCGTTACACGAAGCTACACAAGCTGCCCGATTCGGCGATTCTGGAAGCCGGACTCAAGCGCTTTTCCGAAGCCGGCGACGATAGCGGCTGGCTTGATCCCGCCAAGGACGCGAGCGCGGCTAGCCTTTCGCAGACCGTCCAGCAATAGGCTGACAATCTCTGGTGATACGCTGCGCTGATGCCGGCAACGTTGGCCGAAACCGCTCCTCGTCTTGATCTTCCGTATCTTCTGCGTCTGGCCGCCACAGCAGCGCTGGGCGGGCTGTTGTTCGGTTTCGACATTGCGATTATTACCGGTGCGGGCCCGTTTTTAACGACGCACTTCCACCTGAGCGACTGGAATCTCGGGGTCGCCTTCAGTTCCCTGCTCTTCGGTTGCGTGCTCGGTTCGGCTATCGCCGGCCGCGTCACGGATTTTCTCGGACGCCGGCGGCTGCTGCTTTGGGTCGCGCTACTGTTTGCGCTGACCTCAATTGCTACAGGCCTTGCGCCGAGTTTCACTCTTTTCCTGATCGCACGTTTTCTGGGCGGCATTGCAGTCGGAGGTGCGTCGGTGCTTTCGCCGATGTACGTCTCCGAGATCGCGCCGCCCCATCTACGCGGCCGGCTCGGCGCACTGTATCAGTTCTCGATCATTCTAGGCATTCTCGGCTCTTACGCCATTAACTATCTGCTGCGCAACTCGGGCCCTGCTAACTGGCGCTTCATGTTTGCCACGGGCGCCGTGCCATCGGTTCTGTTCTGGGTGCTGCTACTCTCCGCGCCCGAGACACCGCGCTTTCTTGCCATTGCGCACCGCACACCCGAAGCGTTGAAATTGCTCACCCGGCTGGTCGGCCCGCGCGAAGCACAAATCGAACTGGACGAGATTCAGGCCAGCCTTGCGCACACCCAGAGCCGCTGGCGCGATCTGCTCGATCCGAAAATTCGCCCGGCGCTCGTGGTCGGCTTCTGCCTCGCGATCCTGATCCACTTCTCGGGAATCAACACCATCATCGACTACGCGCCCGCGATCTTTACGGCGGCCGGCTGGAACATCGACGCCGCGCTCTTCTCCACGCTGATTGTGGGCGCGACGAACTTCGTATTCACGGTCGCCTCGTTCTGGATGATCGACCGCTTTGGCCGTCGACCGCTCTATATCACGGGGTCATTTGGGATGACCGCCGCTCTCATCGGGCTCGTGATCGTCTGCCACTACGATCTCTTCAGCGGCACCATCGTGCTGGTGCTCATTCTGGCTTATCTTGCCTGCTTTGCCTCCTGCATCGGTCCGGTCTTTTGGACACTCGTTCCCGAAATCTTTCCCAACCACATTCGGGGCACCGCGATGACCGTTCCTGTGCTCACACAGTGGGTCGCCAATGCCGTGGTCGTGCTGCTTTTTCCGCACGCCTTCCACCATCTGGGGAAAGCGGCAACGTTCAGCGTTCTCGCGATTGCGGCGCTCGGCCAGGCCCTTTTTACGATCCGCTACGTACCGGAAACCAAGAACCGCACACTCGAAGAAATCGCCGCCCACTGGAATCCGCCGCATACATGAGAATCAGCCGCCGCCAAATACTCGAGCTTGCCGCCGCTGCGCCGCTGGTGCGGTTTTCTACGCCGACTGTGGAAGCCGCCTTCGATGCCCAGCGGCTGCCGTTCAGCCGGGCCGGTTCGTACTGGGCCGTCTCCAAGGTCTGGTGGCCTTTCGGCGCAAGCTCACAGATCCCGCTCGACAGCTGGTACATCCGCCTGCTGGCCGACGACGCCAATCCCAACGAAATCTTTCGGTTTGAACTGCTGCGCGACGGCAACCTGCAGTCGTTCACGCCGACGCTCACGCCCTCAACGCTCCGCTTCGGTTCGGTAGCATTCGCCATAGCTGCCAACGATCTTCTTCAGGTGCGCGGCAACGGCTGTATGCTTCGGCTACACGGCATCCTCAGCTCCTATTCCTACGCCGTTCCGCACGGCCCGAATGCCTGCGAATTCTGCTCGGTGAATATTCCGCGGGTACTGGTGAAAGCCCAGCGCGGCACGCTCAAACTGGACGCCAAGTGGGCCGATGAAAAGTTGAAAGCCTCCTGCTCGGAAGTGACGATCGACATCGCACCCGATTCGGAGGGCCGCTTCGATTGCACGTTCGAGTATTACGACGGCACGCCTCCATACAGCGCGCATCCTGCCCCCTTCGAGGATGCCGTCGAGCACACCCGCGAGGATTTCAACCGGTTCTGCAATGCCATTCAGCCCCTGGCCGCACACTGGGAACCCGCTCGGCCTCTTGCGGCCTGGGTCCTGTGGTCGAGCACGGTCGCCGCGCGCGGACTGTATCGAAACCCGGTGATCTGGTGCAGCAAGAACTGGATGAACCGCATATGGTCCTGGGATCATTGTTTCGTAACGGTCGGCCTCGCCCCCTACCTGCCCGAAGTTGCCTGGCAGCAGCTTATTCTCTTCAGAGACATGCAGGATCCACGCTCCGGGGTGCTCGCCGATTCCATGAGTAACATCCAGCGCAGCTGGCTCTGCACCAAGCCGCCCATTCATGGATGGGCGCTCTCGCATCTCATGCGGGCGACCGAACTCAGCCGTGGCCAGCTCGTCGAAATTTATGAGCCGCTGGTTAAATGGACCAACTACTGGCTGCGCGATCGCGACCTTGCCGGCGATGGCCTGCCCTGCCTGCTTAATCCGAACGAGAGCTTCGATAACACAACTGGCAATACGCTCTTCGGGCCGGTGCAGGCGCCCGAGACTGCCAGCTATCTCGTTCTTCAGCTGGAGGCACTGAGCACGGTCGCAAGCAAACTCGGGCACGCTCAGGATGCCGCTGACTGGTCCCAACGCGCTCACACGCTCACCCATGCTCTGGTTCAGAAGCTCTGGGATCCGCAAGCCGGGAAGTTTGTTGCGCGCCGTGTTCCCGACGGGAAGACCGGTTCCGGCGATTGCATTTTCAGCTATGTGCCTATCGTGCTGGGCAAGCGTCTGCCTGCCAGCATCGCGGAAACGCTCACTCGCGCGCTGTCGCAACCAGGCCGATTCCTGACTTCGTATGGCCTTGCGTCCGAAGCTCTGACCAGCCCGCGCTACGATCCCGATTCGTACGTCAAAGGCCCGGTCTGGGCGCCGCCGAACGTTTTCATTGCCGAAGGTCTGGATGCCATCGGTCAGACCGCGCTCGCCTCTCGCATTCGCCATGCATTTCTGAGCAATTGTCTTCGACAGGGCATGAGCGAGCATTTCGATGCGAAAACGGGCACCCCGGCCGGCGACTCGCTGTACAACTGGACGGCCGCCATGTTCCTGCATATGGCACGGCACGAGGCCTGAAACGGCTGTCGAATTCGAATCGCGGACGCTATTCTGAGGAGGCGTGAAGCTGGCAGATGTCGCCAACGAGCGTAGGTATCGGTCACCACCGTGTCGCGCGTGCTCAATTGCAGTGGAAACGTCAACGCTTCGACTCGCGCGCGCGTGGAAGCGGTCCTGGACTCGCCTGTCCGGTTGAGCCGGGATTGCTCCCGTTTCAGTTTTCACCATGATCGTTTCAACGAGCAAGTGCGGCCCTGCTGGTGCGTCACAATATAAGAGCACCCCTCCCATGTTGGACCGTATCTCCGTGCATGGCGCGCGCCAGCATAATCTCAAGAACGTCAGCGTCGAAATTCCGAGGAATACGTTCACGGTTATCACGGGGCTGAGCGGGTCGGGCAAGAGTTCGCTCGCCTTCGACACCATCTATGCCGAGGGGCAGCGACGCTACGTGGAGACGCTGTCGCCGTATGCGCGGCAGTTTCTGGATCAGATGGAGCGGCCCGAAGTCGATTCGATCGACGGACTGAGTCCGGCAATTTCGATTGAGCAGAAGACTACGACCCGGAGTCCGCGCTCGACGGTCGGAACCGTTACTGAGATTTACGATTATCTGCGGCTGCTGTACGCATCGGTTGGCGTGCCGCATTGCCCGGTGTGCGGTACCGAGATTGCGAAACAGTCGCCGAATCAGATTCTGGAGCAGGTGTTCGCGCTGCATCAGGGCGAGCGGATCATGATTCTGGCGCCCATCGCGCGCGGTCGTAAAGGCGAATACAAGAAAGAGCTGGAAGCGATCGCCAAAGGCGGGTTTCGCGCGCGTATCGACGGCGAACTGCGCACGCTCGATGAGATTCCGAAGCTGGACAAACGCAAGAATCACACGATTGAAGTCGTAATCGACCGACTGGTTGTGAAAGACGGCATTCAGGCGCGTCTGGAAAGCTCGATTCAGACAGCGCTCAAATGGGCGAGCGGGCTGGTGATTGTCGCGGTCGTGAATGGCGATGAGCGTCTGTATTCGGAGAAGCTGGCGTGTCCGAACGACGGCACGAGTATTCCACAGCTCGAGCCGCGCTCGTTTTCGTTCAACAGTCCGTATGGCGCATGCGAAACCTGTCGCGGAGTGGGGAGTACGTGGGCATTCGATCCGGTTAAGGTGATTTGCGATCCGTCGAAGCCGCTTCTCGAAGGCGGTCTCGGACCTGGCTCGAGCTCGTCCTATATGATCACCGCGCTGCAGGAAGTGGCGGAAGAGTGCAGGATCGACCTCAGCACGCCATTTGAGGAGTTGCCGAAAAAGACGCGGCATTTGTTGGTTTACGGCAACAGCACGTTCCCGGGCATCATGAAAACGCTCGACGAAAACTATGCGCGAGCGAGCGAGGGCTATCGCGAATGGCTGATGGAGTACATGTCGCCGACGGAATGCCCGGATTGCAAGGGGAAGCGATTGAAACCGGCAAGCCTAGCGGTGCAGGTCAAAGGGATTTCCATTGCAGATTTTACGGCTATGCCGATTGCGCGGGCGCTGCCGATGCTGCGCGGCTGGAAGTTCAGCGAGCGCGAGATGCAGATTGTCGGCCGCGTGCTCGATGAGATTGGCAACCGGCTCGAGTTTTTGTGCGCGGTGGGGCTGGATTATCTGAGCCTGGAGCGCTCGTCGGCTACGCTTTCGGGCGGAGAGGCGCAGCGCATTCGGCTGGCAACACAGATCGGTTCGAAGCTGCGCGGGGTTCTGTATGTGCTCGATGAACCTTCGATTGGTTTGCATCCACGCGATAACGGGCGACTGCTCGACACGCTGCATCACCTGCGCGATCTGGGCAACACCGTACTGGTCGTGGAGCATGATGCGGAAACGATCGAACGCGCGGATTATGTGATCGATCTCGGACCCCGTGCAGGGCGGCTGGGCGGCGATCTGATGGCGCAGGGCACTCCGGCGCAGATCATGCATGCTCCGAAATCGCTGACAGGCGCGTATCTCTCGGGCCAGATGGAAATTCCGGCTCCGCTCGTACGGCGGCCGGGTAACGGAAACGCGATTTCGGTGAGAGGCGCGCGCGAGCACAACCTGAAGAATGTCGATGTTGACTTTCCGCTGGGCACGCTGACGGTTGTGACTGGTGTTTCAGGCAGCGGGAAATCGACGCTGGTGCACGACATTCTTTATCGCGCGCTCGCTCGAGAAGTCTACGGCTCGACCCAGGCGCCCGGAGCGCATGATGCGGTGCTGGGGCTTGAGCATATCGATAAAGTGATCGCGATTGATCAATCCCCTATCGGGCGCACGCCGCGCTCCAATCCGGCGACGTACACCGGAGTGTTTGGGCCGATTCGTGAGATCTATGCCATGCTGCCCGAAGCGCGCGAACGCGGTTACAAGGCGGGGCGCTTCAGCTTCAACGTGAAGGGCGGCCGTTGCGAAGCGTGCCAGGGAGACGGGCTAAAGCGCATCGAAATGAATTTTCTGCCCGATGTGTATGTGACGTGTGACGTCTGCCGCGGGCGCCGCTATAACGTCGAAACGTTACAGGTGAAGTACCGCGGCAAGAGTATCGCCGATCTGCTGGAATCGAGCGTAGACGAAGCACTCGAGATTCTGCAGAACATTCCGCAGGTGCATGCGAAGCTCAAAACACTGACGGAGGTCGGTCTGGGCTACCTGCATCTCGGGCAGTCGTCAACAACGCTTTCGGGCGGCGAGGCGCAGCGCATCAAACTCGCGAAAGAACTGAGTAAACGGCAGACCGGGCGCACCTTCTATCTGCTCGATGAACCGACGACCGGATTGCATTTCGAAGATGTGCGCCATTTGCTGGATGTTTTGCAGCGGCTGGTCGATCTGGGCAATACGGTGGTGGTGATCGAGCACCAGCTGGATGTGATCAAGAGCGCGGATTATCTGATCGATCTGGGGCCGGAAGGCGGCGAAGGCGGTGGTCGGATCGTTGCAACGGGTACGCCGGAAGAGGTGATGCGAAACCGCCAGAGTCATACCGCAGCAGCTTTGCGAAAAGCGTTGAAGGCCGAGAATGCAGCCTGAAGAAGTGAACGGGCCTTTGGAATCGCAGACGGGCGAACCACCGATTGAACAGATCGGGCCGGCGGAGCAGCGCGAGCCATTCTGGAGTTATCTGGATCTTGCGCTGGTGGTCGGTTTGCTCGTGGCATCTGTGATTGTCATCGGAGTCGTTGCGGGCGCGATTATGTTTTACAATCCTAAGCTACGCGCCGATCCAACGCCGTTGATGATTCCGATGAATCTGGTTGTTTACGGCGCGCTCTATTTCTGTCTACGGGGGGCGCTGCAACTGCGCTATGGACGGCCAGTGTTTCGGTCCCTAGGCTGGCGCTGGACAGGCTCCAATCCGCTGCTGCTGATTCTGGGAGGAATCTTGCTGGCATTCTTGATATCGGTCGGCGCGGCCGCCCTGCATACGCCCAAGATTCCCACGCCCTTCGATCAGATGACCGAATCGCGGTTCAATTTCGCGCTGTTTGCGTTGACCGCGATTGTATTCGCGCCGATTTTTGAAGAGTTGTTTTTTCGAGGATTTATACAGCCGCTCCTTTCGCGCACGTTCGGTGTGATTGCCGGAGTGCTGATTACCGCGGTGATGTTCGGCTCACTGCATCTGATGGAGTACAAGTGGGCGTGGCAGTACGCGGTCTTCATCTCGCTTGCAGGTGCGATCTTTGGCTGGCTGCGCGCGCGCACGGGATCGATTATCCCGTCAACCGTGATGCACGGCGCTTTTAACGCCGTGTCGGTGGTGGCGCTGGCTTTCGGAAAGAATATCTAATGTCAGAAACGGCAGTGCTCGCGCAGAGCACGATAGAAACAATCGAATGGACGCCCGAGGGCGTCGTAATGATCGACCAGACTCGGCTACCGCGCGAAGTCGTTTTTGTGACTTGCCGCGATTACCGCGAAGTAGCCGAAGCGATCCGGAGTATGGTTATCCGCGGCGCTCCGGCAATCGGAGTCGCGGCGGCGATGGGTGTGGCGCTGGGCGTTTTGCAATCGGACGACCCGGCGCGGGAAATGCCGGTGATCTGCGAAACACTGTCCAAGACGCGTCCGACTGCTGTGAATCTGTTCTGGGCCATCGACCGTATGAAGCGCGTCTTTGCCGAAGTTCAGGGAGCGCCGCTTGCGCGGATTCGCGAACGTCTGGTCGAAGAAGCGCAAGCGATTCGCAACGAAGATATCGCGATTAACGAAGCCATCGGGCGGAACGGCGCGCCGCTGGTGCCGGATGGAAAGACAGTGCTCACGCATTGTAATGCGGGCGCGCTGGCAACAGCCGGGTTCGGTACGGCGCTCGGTGTGATTCGCGCCGCGGTGCAGGCGGGAAAGAAAGTTGACGTATTCGCGGATGAGACGCGGCCGTTTTTGCAGGGTGCGCGGCTGACTGCCTGGGAACTCCAGCGCGACGGCATCGAAACAACGCTGATCACCGACAACATGGCCGGTCATTTTCTGAAAAGCGGGCGTATCGGGTGTGTTGTGGTGGGAGCGGACCGGATTGCGGCGAATGGCGATGTCGCGAATAAGGTCGGCACGTACGGCGTGGCTGTGCTCGCGAAAGAGAATAACGTCCCGTTCTACGTGGCGGCGCCGATTTCGACGCTCGATCTGACGCTTGTATCCGGCGATCAGATCCCGATCGAGGAGCGCGCGGCCAGGGAAGTGATCGAAGTGCAGGGTGTGGCGATAGCGCCCGAGGGCATCAAGGTGGCTAACCCCGCCTTTGATGTCACCCCGAACCGGTACGTGAGTGCGATTATCACGGAGCGCGGCGTGGCGCGTGCGCCGTACGAGCAGAGCCTGCGTGAACTGGTGGCACTCAAAAAGTAGCCTGATATTTCGGCAATTCTTCAACCGCAATGGAAAGACCGGGCCGCCAAAGAGAATTCGGCGGCCCGGTACTGGTTATGGCTACTACGGTTTGGGCGAGGCGGGATTGAAGTAATCCGCGAACGCCTGGCCATTGGGCGTGCCAAGACCGGTTACGTTGTCCCAGCCATTGGTTGTCTTGAGGCCCGTATCGGTGCCGAAGGTGACCACAAGGGTTTCACCCGAGTATTGCGGTGTCCAGAGAGCACTATAGAACTGCGTCGTGTTCCCCAGCGGTGCGGCCAACTGAGCTGCGGTGTAGTTGGTCGTTGTGCCGGATGTAATGTTAAGGATCGAACCCGTTACGTTCGTTGTCGAGGTGACCGGACGAACATCCGTGATGCTTCCGTAGGGCATAGAGTAGAGATACTTCGCGGCCTGGCCGAGCGGCGCACCGGCTTCCTGATTGGCGATGGCCCAGAGTGCGGAGAACATCGGACAGGCCAGGCTCGTGCCGCCGTACACTTGCCAGGTCGGAGCTGGATAGGTGCCGGGAACGGTTATGGCGATCACGCCGCCCGTAAACGGATCGGCAAGCCACGAGATATCGGGCAACTGGCGGGCGGTACCCGGCAGATGCGCCTGAAACGCCGGCTTGCTGAAGACCGCGCTCGGGCCGCCCCCGGAACCGAAGAAGAAGCCGGTGTTCACAGGAGGATTAAAGATGGTCCCCTGAATATCAAGGTAGGTTTCGTTGGTGCCCCAACCGGTCTGCCAGGCAATCGAACCATTGCTTTTCAGGGCGAGACTAACCCCGCCGACCGCGGTGGCATGAGGACTGTCGGCCGGAGCTGAAACGGACGCTGTGATGCCGTTCAGATCATAGGTGAAGTCGCCACTGTCGCCGGTGGAGAAATTCGCCGAGATACCCAGCACCGCGGCGATTTCGTTGAGCAGATCCTCATTCAAGAGGATGCTTCTCGGCACGAAAGCTTCTTCGGCGCCGTAGCTGCCCGAGATGACGTTGCCGAGGCCGTAGTTCTCTGCGTAGTACTGTGCCTGATTGACGTCCTGGAAGCTGGCAGACGGCGGCACGACCAAAGCGATGTTCGCGCCGGGTGCGATGGCATGTGCCCATTCGACATCAATGTTGATCTCGGGATCTTCTCCCGCGCAGCCGGACGCAACGGGATAGTTAATGATGCTGAAATTCGACGGGGTCAGCGGCGGAAGGCCATAGCGGGCAGAGAAGGCGTTGGCGTCCTGCGTAATGGTCGGCGAGCCGCACCAATCGATGATGACGATCGTCTGTCCGGTGCCGTCGTGACCGGCTTTATAAAGACCGCTCAGATTGTAGGCGCCCCAGACATCCTGGGGCGCGTATCCGCAGCCCGGAATGGTGGGATCGAGCACGTAGCTGTTGCCCTTATAGGTGGCGACAGTGGTGCTGTTGGCGAACGTTTGAGTGGTGGTTCCGTTGAAGCAGGCATTGGTGAAGAAGTTGCCGCTGGTATCGTCGGCTGTTACAGCGGGCTTCGGACCGATGCCGTTTCGCACGGGCTTGAGAGCGCGCTGCACGTACGGATGCTGGTATTCGAGATTATCGAGACCGGCTACGGATTGGACCAGCGCGGCTGCTGGACCCTCGACGAAGGGTTCAGTGGCGTTGGCGCGGAACGTCTTACCCGACACCTGGTAGTTATTGAGCGTCGTATGGAAAGCACGCTGCACGTTGGCGACTGTGCCGCGGGCGCGCACGAACATGTTGTCGGGGCCGGTGCTGACGACCTGCAAACCGTGGGAGACAAAGAAGGTTTTCACGGTTTCGGCTTCGTCTTTCGTGGGTGCGAAGCGGGCGGAGAACTCGGCTTTGGTGAGCCAGCGATGATAATTCGGAGAATTGGGGTTGTATAAGTCCTGCGCCAGCTGATCGAGCTCACCCCGATTGTGCGGATTGAGCCAGATACTGACATCGATCGTCTGGGCCGGATCGACGGGGCCGGCGAGTTTGGACTCGGCCACGAACGACGGCGTGTTGCCGGCGATCAATTGACCGGGGACTGAGGCGGGCGGAGCGGCAACCAGCGGCACGGCAAGCAGCAGGGCCACTCCGAATCGGGGTACGATGCCAGGGGTTTCCTTAGCGGTAATAGGCATGTGATCTCCTGATGGATTTTCAAGGGTCGGAATAAGGGCACCCAGTAACGGGCGTACTAGAACTCCCCTGAGGAGATCAGAATACACGGAGTTAAAGGTACTTACTAGTATTCTTTTGTACTACATACAGCTGCACACAACGGCCTAGTGGGTAACAGTTAGAACCCATCAATGCGCGTCGGTCCCACGACTCGCTTGGGTGTGCATCAACTGAATGGCTCGGGCGGAAAGACGAAGTTGGTCGGTGTTGGAAAAGTCAAGATCGCTGGTGGTCCAGCGGGCACGCATCAGGCCCTGCGACCTATGGCCTTCTTGCGGAAGCAGGAGATGCGTGATCTCATGCGCCAGGATACGGCCCAGAATGATGAATAAGAACCGGTTGGCCCCTTGGAGGCTTAGTGCGCGATCGTAAAAAACAAAGGCCGCTGGCCGGCCGGAGGAGCTGTCGGCGAATCCGAATACGTTCGGCTTCACCTCCGGCCAGGCTTTCGGAACCAGGCGTAAGATCATCTCGCCGGGAAAGTGCGGTGAAAGGCACGGCTGAACGCTTGCCTCCGGGAGGCAGTTGATCCACTCCAGGCGAAGCTGTGCGGGACGGAGGATCCGCGCAGCTTCGCTCTCGGAGTATTCGAGCAGGGAAGCCCGAACGTCGGACGAGCTGTAGACGTAGATTCGAATCGCGGGCGCCGGAGGGCCAGCGACCCCGGCTGCGCGAGCCCCAGACACGAAAAAGAAAGCGGTGAGCAAAACGGTTTGGCTGCGAGTCATGGCGAGTGGCCTCAAGGTAATGCGAAGGTGAGCGCAAGTCGATGCAAGCGCAATGAAACGCGAGCTACCCGTAGGTCACGAGCTATGTAGTTGTTAAGACAGGGCTTGTACGATCCGCTATGGGGCGAACCGGGAACGTGATACACTCGCCTGCTAAGCGGAGAGCGGCCTGGGGGAGCAGGTGGAGCAGGAATTACATTCGGGCCGGGAGGGTTCTGGGCCCGCCACCATCGTTTTCGGTCCATTCGAGCTGGATCTGCGCGCGGCGGAGCTTCGCAAGAACGGGCACCGGATCCGGTTACAGGAGCAGCCGTTTCAGATCCTGACCGAATTGCTCGCGCGCCCGGGAGAGGTGGTAACGCGCGAAGAACTTCGCCGGAAACTCTGGCCGGATAATATCGCCGTCGAGTTCGATCACAGTATCAATGCCGCCGTGAAGCGGCTGCGCGACACGCTGCGCGATTCAGCGGAAAATCCGCGCTACATTGAGACCGTCGCGCGCCGAGGGTATCGGTTTATCGGGCAGATTCAGGCACCTTCTCCGCCGGGATTCTTGAAAGATAGCGGTGAGGCCGTGGAGCGCATTGTTCCATCGACCCTTCAGCCGAGCCGGCAAGCGCCAGGCTGGCTCTGGATCCCGCTAGCGGCCGGCCTGGCATTGCTGCTGGCGGTATTCGCCCTCTGGTACCGGCGCACCGCTCCGGCGCGCTGGGTCCGAAACGAGGCGCTTCCCGAGATTCAACGCCTGGTCGACAAGGGTGAGTATGCGCGCGGGTTTCCCTTGCTGTATCGCAGCCAGCAGATTCTGCCGCACGATGCGCGGTTAAACAAGATTCGCCGCGAGATCTCGTATCTCGTTCCAATTCGCGTAACACCGGACGGTGCGAGCATTTATCTCAAGCCATATGCCCAGCCCGATGCGGAGTGGCTGCATGTCGGGCAGTCGCCGCTCGGAAATTTTCTGCTGCCAGTCGGGTATTTCCGCTGGAAAGTGACCAAGCCGGGTTACGAGACGCTCGAGGTGGCGGCCGGCCTGCAGGGTCCGATCGAGTTTGCGCTTCACCGGCAGGGAAGCGGTCCGGGCGGCATGGTGCACGTGCCCTCCGGCAATGTCGAGATGTTCGGGCACGCCCCGGTCTGGCTGCCGGATTTCTGGGTGGATAAATACGAAGTAACGAACCGGGAGTTTCAGGAATTCGTCGATGCGGGCGGCTATCGGGACCGCCGATTCTGGCGTGAGCCGTTCCTGGAGGATGGGCGAGAGCTCTCGTGGGAAGAAGCGATGCAGATATTTCGCGATGCAACGGGTCGCCCTGGCCCGGCAGGCTGGGAAGTGAGCCATTACGCGGGCGGCCGCGAGGATTTTCCTGTGACCGGCGTGAGCTGGTTTGAAGCGATGGCCTACGCGGCGTTTGCCAACAAGCAGCTGCCGACGGTGTATCAGTGGCAGCGCACCGCGAGCCCGGGAATTTACTCCGATTTCCTGCTCTTCAGCAACTTCAATGGTCAAGGACCGGTGCCGGCCGGAAGCATGCGCGGGCTGGGCGCGTTTGGGACTTACGATCTGGCGGGAAATGCGAAGGAGTGGTGCTGGAATGCGACCGGTAGCCGTCGCTATATTCTGGGCGGTGGCTGGAATGAGGGCCGCTCGTACTATCTGACGCCGGATGCGGTAACGCCTTTCGACCGCTCTCCGCTGAACGGTTTCCGCTGCGTGCGGAATCCGGCCGGTCCACCGCCTGCTGCTCTCGCCGGACCAGTGGAAAACAACTCGCGCGACCATCGCCGCGAGAAGCCCGTATCCGATTCCGTGTTTCGGGTGCTGCAGGGTTTCTACACCTACGATCGAACGGCGCTCGATCCGGTTCGGGAAGCGCTCGATGAGAGCGCGCCGGGCTGGCGAGCGGAGAAGATTGGGCTGAACGCCGCCTACGCTCACGAACGATTCGCCGCGTGGCTATACCTGCCGAAGAATTCGAAGCCGCCGTATCAGACGGTGGTGTACTTCCCGGCGGGCGCGGCGTACCTGATGCCGGCCATTGACGAGGCGGAGATTCACCGCTTCGATTTCCTGATGAAGAGCGGGCGGGCCGTGCTGTTCCCGATTTATCACGGGACTTATGAGCGCCGCACCGCCAGCCGCGAACCGATGCCCGGCGTGCCGGTCTCCTTTCCGATCTTCTTGCGAACGTATCAGCGCGAACCTGCGAAGCCCTTAGGACCAAGCGCCGAGCGAGACAGCATCATTCAGCAGTTCAAGGATTTTGCGCGCGCTCTCGATTACCTGGAGACGCGTAAGGATATCGCGCTGGACCGGCTTGGTTATTTCGGTATCAGCGGCGGCGCGCGGCTGGCGCTGATTTTCCTGGCGCAGGATTCGCGGATCAGAGCGGCGAGTCTAGCCGAAGGCGGGCTCTCGTCGGAGAGTAAACCGCCGGAGATTGACGAGATCAACTTTGCGCCGCGCGTGAGGACGCCGGTGCTCATGCTGAACGGCCGTTACGACTTTCCGCATCCGGTGGAAACGGACCAGATTCCCACGTTTCGGCTGCTGGGCACGGCGGAGAAAGACAAGCGGTACGTGCTGTTTGATGGCGGGCACGCCGGTCCGGTGCAGCAGTACATCAGGGACACACTCGACTGGTTCGACCGGTATCTTGGCCCGGTGAACGGCCCTGTTGACGAGTAAAGCTCAGGCGAGCATGTCGCGGTTCACGTTGCCCGCGACATCGGTTAGCCGGAAGTGACGGCCCTGGAATTTGTAGGTGAGCCGGGTGTGGTCAATACCCAGGCAGTTCAGCACGGTCGCCTGGACATCATGGATCGGCACGGGATCCTTGACAACGTTATAGGAGAAATCGTCGGTCTCGCCGATGACGGCGCCGCGCTTGATGCCGCCGCCGGCAAACCACATGGTGAAGCAGCGGGGATGGTGGTCGCGGCCGTAATTGTCCTTCGTGAGATGGCCCTGGCAGTACACGGTTCGGCCGAATTCCCCGCCCCAGATGACGAGCGTGTCGTCGAGAAGCCCGCGCTGTTTGAGATCGGTGACGAGAGCAGCCGAGGCCTGGTCGGTGCCGCCGCATTGCAGTGCGAGGTCGCGGGGCAGGTCGTTGTGTTGATCCCAGCCGCGGTGGTAAAGCTGGATAAAACGCACGCCACGTTCCGCCAGCCGCCGCGCCATGAGGCAGTTCGCGGCATACGTGCCGGGCTTACGGGAATCGGGGCCGTAGAGCTCGAACGTGCTGGCGGGCTCCTTGGAGAGATCGGTCAGCTCCGGGATGGAGGATTGCATCCGATACGCCATCTCGTACTGCGAGATGCGGGTGGTGATTTCGGGATCCCCGTATTTCTGTTCGGTGATGTGGTTGAGTTCGGAGAGAGTATCGAGCATGGCGCGGCGCGTTTCGGCATCGACGCCTTCCGGATTCGCGAGGAAGAGCACGGGGTCGCCCGAGGCGCGGAAGCGCACGCCCTGATACTTCGAGGGCAGAAAGCCGCTGGACCAGAGGCGGGTAAATAGAGGCTGATCGCGGTTGAGCGCCTGCGCCTGTGAGATGAGCACGACGAAGGCGGGCATGTTCTGGTTCTCGCTGCCGAGCCCGTACGTTACCCACGAACCCATGCTGGGGCGGCCGGGCTGCATGAAGCCGGTCTGGATGAAGGTGATGGCGGGATCGTGGTTGATGGCGTCGGTGTTGACGGTCTTGACGACGGTGAGTTCGTCCACGATTTTCGCCGTGTGGGGCAGCAGCTCGCTGACCCAGAGGCCATTTTGCCCGGCCTGATGGAATTTGAAGATCGAGGGCGCCACCGGCAGCGAGTTTTGGCCCGAGGTCATGCCGGTGATGCGCTGACCTTGACGGACGGAGTCGGGCAGTTCGGTGCCGGAAAGCGCGGCGAGTTTCGGCTTGTAGTCGAAAAGGTCGATCTGCGAAGGCGCACCGGATTGGTGGAGATAGATGACGCGCTTGGCTTTGGGAGCAAAGTGTGGCAGATCGGGCAGACCGCCAAATTTCGCGGCGCTTTCGAGCTTGGGTGCGGCTTCATCGGCGAAGATTTCAGGATTCAACAGCGAGGCGAGAGCCATCACCCCGATGCCCTTGCTGGCGCGGCCGAACAGCTGACGGCGGGTGAGTTGGATTTGTTCTTCGAGGGCGGGATTCATGATTCTGGGCTCTAGTTCTTGGTAATGGTTTCATCCATGTTCAGGATGGTGCTCGACACCATGGTCCAGGCGGCGAGCTCACTCGGATTGCGTTTCGGGTCCCGCTTCGATTCGCCCACTGCCAGCAGTTTTTCGGCGGCTTTGGGGTTGGAATCGTAGTGCGCCATTTCTTTCTTGTACAGACCATCCAGGATTTCGATTTCCTGGGCGGTTGGCTCGCGATCGGTCGCCAGCCGGAAGGCGTGCCGGATACGTGCTTCGGGAGTCGGCCCGGCTTCGCGGAGGTCGCGCTCGGCCAATGCACGAGCGGCTTCGACATAGGTGGGATCGTTCATCAGCACGAGCGCCTGTAGCGGCGTGTTAGTGACGCCGCGGCGGGCGGTGCACTTTTCGCGCGATGGTGCATCGAAGATATTCAGCGTGGGATACGGCACAGTGCGTTTCCAGAAGGTGTACAGGCTGCGGCGGTAGAGATCGGCGCCGTGGCTCTGGTCATACGTCTGAGCAGAAAAGCCGCCGCCGAAGGCCATCTCTTCCCAGAGGCCTTTCGGCTGATACGGCGAGACGCTCGGGCCGCCGATTTTTTCGTTGATGAGACCGCTGACGGCGAGCGCATTGTCGCGGACCATTTCAGCATCCAGACGGAAACGAGGACCATGAGCGAGAAGCCGGTTCTCCGGATCCTTTTCGAGCAGCTCGGGCGTGACTTCCGAGCCCTGGCGATACGTGGCGGATGTAACGATCAGCCGCTGCATGGCTTTCACGTTCCAATGCTGGGCGACGAACTCAGTGGCGAGCCAGTCGAGTAGTTCCTGGTTGCTCGGCGGATCGCCCTGGGAGCCGAAATCTTCGCTGGTTTTGACGATCCCGAGGCCGAAATAGATCTGCCAGAAATGATTCACGGCTACGCGCGCGGTTAAGGGATTCGCCGGATCGACCAGCCATTTCGCGAGCGTCAGGCGATTGCGCGGCGCATCCTTGGGAAGCGGCGGCAGGATGGCGGGCGTATTTGGTTCGACCTTTTCGCCCTTGTTGCGATAATCGCCGCGAGCGAGGACGTAAGTTTCGCGCGGCTTCTCCATTTCGCGCATCACCATGGTCGACGGGATTTCCTGATTGATCTCGTCGAGACCGCGCTCGAACTCCCGGTAATCGACACTCAGCTGCTGCTCGGCGGGATTGCCGCCTTCCTTGAGAAAATAAGCGCGGAGCCATCGCTTCTGCTCGGCGGTGCGCTTCTCTTCCGGAATGGCAAGGATATTCGAGAGCGGATGCAGCAGACCGAGCTGGTAGGCTTCGGTCGCGTACAGACGGCGATTGTAGAAACGCAGGTCGCCGAGAGAACCTTTGAACGGCGTACCCCAGTCTTTATTGCCGATCTGCAGATCGCCTTTGGCAAACGAGACAGCGCCGAGATGGTCCTCGCCGACGGTGGTCTTTACACTGCGGCCATCGATATAAATCTGTATTGCCTTGGCGCGGCCCGAGCCGTCATACGAGACAGCGACGTGGTTCCAGTGCTCGACCGGTTCGCCGTTATCATCTTCTTCAAAGCGAACGCCATCTTTGGATCTGACTTCGAGCAAGGAATGGGAATCCGCACCGCGCATGCGTACGATGACGCTGCAACTGCCCCGCGAGCAGTAATCGAGGGCGATTTCGTAACCAGCGCTGTCTTTGGGCGACTTTTCGTAATGCTGGAGAATCGCCATGCCCGAAGGGCCGCCCGCACGCACCCAGAATGCGATGGTAAAGGGCCGGGCGGAGTCGAGCGCGCCGGTTTCGCCGAAGCTGATCTGCGCCTCCTGCATCAAGTCGATCGCTCGACCGTAACGGCCATCCACAAAAGCAGGCTTGCCGCTGAGGACTTTGCCGCTCTTTGCGGGATCGTCGAACTGGAACTCCGAGACGAGGCCGTCGGTGACATCCGGTGCTGCGAGTTGCCGCTGATGCTGTTCCCAATCCGTCTGCGCTGCGCGGATTTCAGCATCCTTCTTGTCAATCGCATCGATCAGGCGCGCTTTCATCTCGGCCTGCTCTTTGCTTGGCAATTGCAGGAAGGGAACGGCGTTGCCTTTCTTGCCGTCGAGGCCCTTTTCGGCAACGCTGTTAAAGAATGCGCCGAAGCTGTAGAAGTCTTTCTGCCGGAGCGGGTCGTATTTGTGATCGTGGCAACGCGCGCAGCCGAGGGTGATACCAAGCCAGGTGGTAGCGGTGGCTTCAATGCGGTCGACGATGTACTCGTTCTGGTATTCCTCGGGAATCGCGCCGCCCTCGAAATTGATCATGTGATTGCGGTTGAAACCGGTGGCAATGATCTGCGATTCGGTGGGGTGCGGAAGAAGGTCGCCGGCCAATTGCTCGATGGTGAATTCATCGTACGGCAGGTTGGCGTTGAAGGCCCGGATCACCCAATCCCGCCACGGCCACATCTCGCGGGCGCTATCGATGTGATAGCCGTGGGTATCGGCATAGCGCGCGAAATCGAGCCACTGCATCGCCATGCGTTCGCCATAGTGCGGCGAGGCGAGCAGGCGGTCGACAACTTTTTCGTAGGCGTTGAGCGATTTGTCTTTAAGGAAGGCGTCCAGTTCGGCGGGTGTGGGCGGAAGCCCCGTGAGATCAAAGGTCACCCGGCGCAGCAGTGTGACCTTGTCAGCCTCCGGTGTGGGTTTGAGACCTTCCTTCTGGAGCTTAGCCAGCACGAAGCGGTCGATCGGATTGCGCACCCACTTTTCATCTGCGACGGGCGGGAGTTCGGGGCGTTTGGGCGGAGTAAAGGACCAGTGTGTCTCCCATGTGGCGCCGCTATCGATCCAGTTCCTGATGGTTTCGATCTGAGCAGCGGTCAGTTTCCGGTTTGCATACGGCGGGGGCATGCGCAGCGCCGGATTCGGATTGCTGATTTTCTGATACATCTTGCTCGCAGCCGAATTGCCGGGCACGATCACGCCGGGCTTGCCGAAGGCTCCATCCTTGGTGTCGAAATGCAGACCGGCCATGCGGTGTTTCTCATCGGGACCATGGCAGGTGAAGCAGTTATCGGAGAGTATGGGACGAATCTGGCGATCAAAATCGACTGTGGGCGCGGTCGCAGCTAACAGCGTAGAAACAGCGAACGGTAAACAAAGGAGGGCCGACAGGGCACGCATTGGGGGGCTAGCAGTTTATTTCATCATGTTTGAATCGCCGGTTTCAAGTCATCCAACCCGCGCGGTCTGAAAAGCCGAAAGGCGGGAGCCGAAACTCCCGCCGTCTGCAAGGTGGATTCCAGGTTAGTTCGCGGGCATCGCCATGGGTGTATCACCCGAGAGACCCCATTGATGGATGTAAGCGAAACCGGTGCTGGACGGGATGATGAACCAGTTGCCCCCGTTCGGACGCCAGACGGCGAAATCGGTCTTGCCGTCGCCGTCGTAGTCGCCCGGCACCGGAATATCGCCTTGCGCACCCCACTGGTGGATGTAAGCGAGACCCGTGCTGGAGGGGATGATGAACCAGTTGCCGCCGTTTGGACGCCACACTGCGAAATCTGTCTTGCCGTCGCCATCGTAATCGCCCGCCACCGGAATATCGCCCTGCGCGCCCCACTGATGAACGTAGGCGGCGCCGGTGCTGGACGGAATCACAAACCAAAGCCCTCCGTTCGGCTGCCAGACGGCGAAATCAGTCTTGCCGTCGCCATCGTAATCGCCGGGTACCGGGATGTGGCCCGGAGCACCCCATTGATGCGCATAGGCGTAACCCGTGCTGCTGGGAATGACCCACCACGTACCGGTGGAGGGCCGCCAGACGGCGAAATCGGTTTTGCCGTCGCCGTCGTAGTCGCCGGGCACCGGAATGTCTCCTGGAGCGCCCCACTGATGCACGTAGGGCTGACCGGTGCTGCTAGGAATCACATACCAATTGCCGTTTGAGGGACGCCAGACAGCGTAATCAGGTTTGCCGTCGCCGTCGAAATCGCCAACCACCGGTACGTCGCTGGATTGGCCCTGCTGGATGATGGATACGTTGCTCGGAGGAGGAAGCGCATACCAGGTTGCACTGGAAGAGCGCCACAGCAGCGGGAAGCTGAGCGCGGTGCCTTTGCCGGCGATATTAAGCGATTGTGTGCCAGCCGCATTGCTGGAGAGCGTAAGAGAGGCTGTTCTCAAACCGAAAGCTTTAGGCGCGAAGGTAAGTTTGATCGAGCAACTGGCGCCAGCCGCAACCGAGGCTCCGCAGCCGTTCGAGGCGACGTTGTAATCGCCGGCATTTGCACCCGCCACGGCCATACTGGCGATATTGAGAGGCGCCGAGCCGGTATTGGAAATCGTAATAGCGGCTCCGTTGCTGGCGCTGCCGACGGTTTGATTGGCAAACGTCAGTGCCGTGGTGCTTATGGAAATCTGGGGTGCTCCGCCGGTCCCGCTGAGCGATACCTGCGGCGAACTGGCCAGATTGTCTACCAGCGCGAGCGCAGCTGAACGCGAGCCGCTGCCCGACGGAGAAAATGCAATTGAAATCGTGCAGCTCGTGCCGGCTGACAGGGTAATACCGCAAGTAGTACCCGAGACTCGGAAGTCAGACGCATTCACGCCCTCCAGGCGGATGCTGGAGATGAGCAGCGCGGCGGTTCCGGTGTTGCCGAGCGTGAGAGTCTGAGGTGTGCTCGCGCCGTTCAGTGTCTGCGGACCAAATGTCAGGCTCGCTGGGCTGATGGACAGCTGTGGCGCTGCGCCGCTTACGCCCGTTCCGGTTAGACCAATGGATTGTGTAGAGCCGGTCCGGTTGAGGTTGTTGTTGGTGAAGACGGCGGTCCCGTTGATAACTCCGGCTGTCGAGGGTGCAAAGGCGAGCGTGAGGGCACAGCTTGTCCCGGCCTGGAGGACGGTTGATCCGGTGCAGCTTGCGCCCGCAATGCTCTGCTGCTGAAAATTGGCATTCACGTTCAGGCTGCTGAACGTTAGCGGCTGATTTCCAATATTCGCCAGGGTCACGGTCTGGCTCTGGCTGATTTCCTGAACGAGCGTGTTGGGGAAGCTGAGGGAGCCGAGGGCGACGATTCTGCGGACGATGCTATTGACCGAATCGGCTACGTACAGATTACCGGCGGTGTCGAGGACCAGTCCCTGCGGGCCATTCAGAGTGGTGCTGGTGGCCAGCATGTTATCGCCGATGTAGCCCGATGCGCCGTTTCCGGCAAGGACGGTGATGGCCTGCGTCTGCGCGTTCACCTGCCAAATCTGATTCTTGGCCTGGTCGGCGATATACACGTTCCCGGCGCTATCGACGCGAACGCCCATGGGATTGCCAGGCTGCGCGAGCAGGGTGACTTTCCCGGTACTGTCGATCTTTTCGACCGCGCCAGCAACTGAAAGATAGAGATTCCCGGCGGCATCGATGTCCAGGTTACGCGGATTGCTCAAACCTGCAACGACGGTCGTGATGATACCGGTCGTGGCGCTCACTTTGCGGATCAGGCCGTTATAGGAATCGACGATATAGAGGTTGCCCGCTCCGTCAAGGGCGACATCGGTCGGACCATTCAGGAGAGCATTAGTGGCGAGACCACCGTCGCCGATCCCGTTTGAACTGCTGCCGGGAGTGGAAGTGCCCGCCACGGTGGAGATAAGCCCGGAAGCAGCGGTTACTTTGCGGATACGATTGTTGCCTTGATCGGCGATAAAGAGATTACCGGCACCATCCACGCTGACTGCGACCGGATTGTTGAGGGTCGCGCTGGTGGCCAGGCCGCCATCGCCCGTTGCTCCGGGAACAGCCATGCGACCCGCCACGGTCGTGATGGTGCCGTTCGTGGCATTCACTTTTCGAATCACCTGATCCATAGAGTCAGCGATGTAGAGATTGCCGGCATTGTCGATCGCGAGTCCCTGCGGGTTGAAGAGCTGTCCCTGGGTCGCGAGGCCGCCATCGCCGTTCACATAGCTGCCGATTCCCATCACGCCCGGCTTGCCTGCGACCGTTGAGATCACGCCGGGGTACAGGACTGCCTGCGGGGCGAGCCCGGTCCCATAGAGTAGCGTCGTGGCAATCAGTTTTTGATTGACATCCTTCACCAGCAGGGCATTGCGGCGCAGGCCGGGCAAAGCGGGCAGAAAAGAAACTGTTGCCGAACAGGTCACCGTTCCGGAGCCACTGCACGAAACCGACTGCAGAGTGTAGTCGGTGCTGTATGCCAGGCTAAATCCCGGGGTAGCATAACCCGAGAAGCTGAAATTCATAACACTGGTTGCCGGATTGGATCCCAGCGCGACCTGGCCAAAACCCTGGCTGGTCGGAACCTGTACAGGCGTCTGGGCTTGTGCGCCTGCGATGCAGAGGAAAATTCCGGAGAAGACCGAAAAGACGACGGAAGCTGAAGATTTTGTGAAGGATTGCCGCATAAATTCTATCGATATCTGCGCGCCGCACCCGCCGAGCAGGCAGCGGCTACGAAGAGATCATCGGCATGTCAGGATTTTGACTTTATAGGCAGACGGCATGATCCAGCACTTTTTTTGAGGCGGCTTGGTAAATGTGAATGGTGGCCGCGCCTGCAAAGCCCGTTCCTCGCGATCTGCTGTTTGCACTGGACACACCAGTCGCTGTACCCATTAGCCCCGATGAGGCGTATATCCGCGGCTGGTTTATCCCTCCCGCTGGAATGGGTTGCGAGCTGGAGGTGCAGCTCGAGAACGAACGCATTCCGGTATTTACCGGCCTTCGGCGCCAGGACGTGGCCCGCCACTACGCAAACAATCCGGTTTTCAAATACTCCGGATTTGTAGCGCATCTGGCACGCCGCTCAAATCCAGTAACAGCGAGACTCTTCGCGCGCGGCGAGCAATTTGAATTTGTGCTAGCCGAAGACATTGCGGTTCCCCCGGCAGCAGCGGAACCTGCTTCGGAGAATCCTCTAACTCTGCCTGATGATTCGCTTATTACCCTCCTTATTCCCATGCGCGGCGGGAGTATCTACCCGGTAACGCGCAGTGTCGAGTCGGTCCGGCGCCAATCCTATTCCCGCTGGCAAATTTGTCTCATCGGCCAAACACCCGATTCCTTTAAGGAGATACCGGAAATTTTTCGCTCCGAACCGCGAATCGCTTTCGGCGAAGAGGCTGCTCAGGCGAACGGGAAATTCATCTTATATATGGACGCGGGCGACGAGCTGGGACCGGGTGCTCTGGCTCAATACGTTTCCGCGCTCGAAGGTGGAGCGGACATCGTCTATTCCGACGAGTGTCAAATCGATGTGTATGGAGAGCGCGGGAGAATCTGGGCAAAGCCTGATTTTGATGCAGAAGCATACAGGAGCTGGAACTTCATTGGCCGGGGAGTTGTATTGCGGCGCAGTCTGTTGGAGGGGCGGGCGCCCGGGCCGCTGCAAGCCACGCGGGAATTGCTCGGCTCCATAGATCCGAAGCACATTCGGCACATCGCGCGCGTACTCTACTACTCGCGGTCCGGAGACAACGCAGCATGGGTGCGCGAATCCACGGACGAGAGCGTCGAAGGGGGTCTGTTTCCGGGCTCGGTGAGGATTCGCCACGCCCTGCCGCCGGGTTGTACCATTGCACTGATCCTGCGGCCGCAAGATGGCCTTTTTCAAGAAGCGGTACTGGCTCCTGTCCTGGACCGAGGGATGAGCCGCGTGTACCGGGAGCGCACGGCTGCGATCCGCGAGAACGTGGTCATCTTTATTAATGGCCCGCTCGAAAGCGTGAACCATAGCTTCCTCGAGGAACTCGCCGGGCAGGCGCTGCGTCCTGATGTTGGTCTGGTCACGGGGATCGCCCTCGACCGGCAAGGGCGGATTCTGAGCTCTGGCCTGCGGCGAAATGCGAAGGGCGAGCTACAGGATGCGTTTGTAGGCTTGCGGTTTGCCGATCCGGATCTTCCGCGCGAGTCGAGCGTCGTGCGCTCGGCGGATGCTATCGTGCCGTACTTCTTCGCGGTGCGCCGCGATCAGCTTTCCGCATTGCAAAGCGGCACGACGATTGCCGCCGCGTCCGGACTGCGTACTCTGGTGACACCCTATGCGATTGCCACCTTTGACATGATGAGCGAGGAAGCGATGGCGGAAAACCAACCGGGGGGCGGCGAGACACTGGAGCAGATGGCGAGTGAACGCAACTATTTGCGGCGGGAACTTGCGAATACACGCGAGGAACTCCAGCGGCTGGAGAAGACGCGCTGCACCGATTGGAAAGCGCGCGTCGAAGATCTGGAAAGAGAGCTGAAAGAGCAGGAACGTTTGCAGACGGAACTGCTCAATTCACTATCGTGGAGATTGACTCGTCCGCTGCGAGCGTGCATGCGGCTGGTCCGCGGCAAATGAGTGCGTTGCCGCTACCGGGCATAACCAGAGTAAAGATCGCGGTGAACGCCGGCCCGGCATGGGATGAGCAGTGGCGTCCCGGTAGCGATCTACTGCTGGTGGCGGAAAACGCTGAGATTGCGCCGGAATCAATTGCCGAGATGCAGGATGTTCTTCACCTGCACGAACGGCATGGCGCCGTTTCGCCGCGCAGTTCCAGTTCAGGGCTGCTTTCGCTTCCTCCCGATAAATCGAATTTGAGCAAGGAGACTGCTTTCGAAATTTGGCAACGCGTGGGGGGTATGCTTGCGCGCTACCAGGTGGTTCCGTCGGTGGCTCCGGAATGCACACTGATCAAATCGCGGGCTCTCGAATGGATCGGCGGATTCGATCAGTCCTTTGATTCGTTTACGGGTGCGCTCGAGGATTTCGTGTGCCGCATGAACCGGCGCGGTTTCTCCGCTGTTGTGGCTAATCGCGCATTCGTTTCGAGTGGTGCTCGTCCGGGTTCGAGCGAGAGAGACGGGGATACGCTTCTTTACCGATATCCGGAGTATGAATACAAGTTTGCGCGGTTCGACGACTTCGAGCGCGATCCGCTCGAGCGATTTGCGGCATTGTATACGGCTCACCGGCCCCGAATCCTGTACGATCTTTTCCACTTGAGCGATAAGCACAGCGGCACCTCGGAATTCGGGCTCAGCCTGCTGGCCGCACTCGCGCATCAGCTCGAGAGCTTCGCGGATTTGGTTGTCGGCGCTCATCTTTCAAATCGTTTCTTCTTGCCGGAGCTGGCCGGCTACCGGATCTATGACGAGACAGGCGGACAGGCGGAAGTTTTCGATCTCGCGTTCAAGCCATGCCAGTTGCTTTCCTGGGCCGATTTCCGGCGGCTCGACAGCCTTGCGCCGCGCATGGCTTTCACCCTGCAGGACATCATTGGCATTCGCTGCGATTACCTGAATGCGCCGGAACGTCAATTCGTGGTCGAGCAGGCCGTCGAAATGGCTGACTGCGTTTTCAGTATCAGTAATTTCAGCAGCAGCGATTTCGCAGCGCGCTTCGGCCAACAACCTGCTTTCCGGACGATCTATCACGGCACGAACTATGGGTATCGGCAAGAGGAATCGCTGGCCGGTGAGCACGTGCTGGTGGTTGGGAACGAATTCGCGCACAAGGGGCTTGCCGATGTGCTGCGGTATGTGCCGGACGAACTGCCCCTCGTTGTCCTGGGCAGCGTAGTTGGTGACGTGCCAGTTTCGGTGCGATCGATCCCGAGCGGCAGCGCGAGCCGGCAGCATTTGCGCGATTTGTTCTCGCGCGCGAGCGTGGTGATTTATCCGAGTTACTACGAAGGCTTCGGATTGCCCGTAATCGATGCGCTGGCCCTCGGTAAACCAGTTGTGGTTCTGGATACGGAGATCAATCGTGAACTGCAGAATCTGCTGAGCGATCCGAACCTCCATCGTGTTGCGAACTTCGAAGAACTCCCGGTGCTGCTGAATCAGCTCATGAGCACGCCAGTCCGGCGCCCGATGCAGGTACGCCGCTGGTCCGATGCGGCCGCCGAATACGCAACCGTATTTCGCGAGTTGCTGGGGCGCAAAATTGATCCGGAAAAAGTTCGGAGTCGGCGTGCGCTGCTGCGCCTGATCGCTTCCGGCTCGTGAAGACCGCTAGGGCTGGATCACTTTTGCGATCCAACCCTGTATTTCTTCGAGAACGCTCGGATCGAAACTCTCGTGCAGGGCTTCGTACTCGTTCGGCATGCCCGTTTTGGCCTTTTGGAACAGATAGTTAAGGCCGGGCAGCAGCTTCACCTTTGCCTCATGATTGTGGCCCTTCGAGAAAGCGCGCTTCATCGCAGCAGCGTTCTGTTCGGGATCGATGGTCATGTCCTTTTCGCCGAAGAGGGCGAGTACAGGGCATTTCAGCTGCTCGAGTGCGACGCTCGGATCATAGCTCAGGAAGGATTTGAGCCAAGGCGATTGGAGGCGTGGAATCTGTTTGCGCCAGGCAACGGTAAAAGGCGCCCATTCCTCCGGCGCGCCTGCGAGTACGTGCTGCATTTCGGCGCCGGGGCGTCCAGCCATGGCCATTCGATACATCACGGTGCCGATGCGGAGATCCGCCTGTACCTGCTCGTCGGGCAATCCGGCCGCCATCTCGGCCCGAGCAGTCTGGCCGAGCAGTACCTTCTCACCCGTAACTGCAGTTCCGCTTAACAGAACCACGAAGGAGACCTGCTGAGGCATTTCCGCCGCGACAATCGCTGCAAGGATCGCGCCCTGCCCGTGCCCGATGATGCCGATGCGTCTGGGATCCACATCGCGGCGCTGGAGAAGGTAGGCAAGCCCAGCCTGCGCATCGGAAGCGAAATCCTGCAGGGTGGCGCTTTTGAAATCACCGGTCGAAGCGCCCACGCCGCGGTCGTCGGCGCGCAGTGTGGCGATATTGTGCGCGTTCAGGTAATCGGAAAGCGTCTTGAGCGGCTTGATGCCGGCAGTAGTTTCGTCGCGATCCTGCGGACCGGCACCGGGCAGTAAGAGCACGGCGGGAATGGGCGTCTCGCCCGGCGGACGAGAGAAAGTAGCCGCAAGCTCGACGCCGGACGCCTTCGGATTTTGGTAGGTAACGTCTTCAGCCCGCGCGGTGGGCACGAATGCGAACAGCAGAAGCGAAAAAGCGAGGCGGCGCATTTGTGCCCATGATACGTCTGCCATCGGGTTTCAGTACTTCAGAAGATAAATAAGATCATGATGTGACCAGAACCCAATCTCAATTCCGATGACAGCACAGGCGACGTATCGCGGAGCCTGATGGGAACGCACGCGCGCGAACGCAATCAGTGAAAGAACTACCGCCGCAATCGAAACGCTGACCTCGATCAGCTTTTTGTACTGCAATAACACGGCGGGTCCGCGCGAAGAACTAACCACCGCACCGTAAAAGATTGGTGTTGGGGAACTCCAATTCACCCAGATCGCGCCACCTACGGCGATGAGCGCGAGCGAAAGAAGAATAATCGATAAACGCATTCTCGATAAGCGTACATCTGAGCGCTTTGCAAGTTAGAGGAAGACAGCAGGCAAATCCCGATGCGAAACTAGAATTACACAATGACAGGCAACGCACTTCGCGCGAAGTTTCTGGAGTACTTCGCCGGACACGGTCATCGCGTGGTCCGCAGCTCGTCTCTGGTTCCCGCTGACGATCCTACGCTTCTGTTCGCAAACGCGGGAATGAATCAGTTCAAGGACGTTTTTCTCGGTCTCGAGAAGCGCGACTATACGCGTGCGGCCTCATTGCAGAAATGCGTACGCGCGGGCGGGAAACACAACGATCTCGAAAACGTCGGCTATACGCGCCGGCACCTGACCTTTTTTCAGATGCTGGGTAATTTCTCGTTCGGAGATTATTTCAAACGGGACGCGATCGCCTACGCCTGGGAGTTGGTCACCAGCCCAAACTGGCTGGCCATTCCAAAGGAGAAGCTTTACGTTACGGTGTTCCGCGAAGATGACCAGGCCGAAGATCTGTGGATCAAGGTCGCCGGCGTGCCACGCGAGCGGATTTTCCGGCTGGACGAAAAAGATAACTTCTGGCAAATGGGCGAAACCGGGCCGTGCGGACCATGCTCGGAGATTTTTTACGATATGGGACCCGAAGCGGCCGAAAAAGGGCGAGAGCACGAGCCATTTCCCTCGAGCAGCGGCGACCGGTTTGTCGAGATCTGGAATCTGGTCTTTATGCAATACGATCGCGACGCGGGCGGAAGGCTCACACCGCTGCCGCGCCCCTCGATCGATACAGGCATGGGACTGGAGCGTACGGCGGCGGTGCTGCAGGGCCGCTTATCGGTGTTTGAAACGGATTTACTCGCGCCTATCGTCGACAGAGCCGCAGACCTGCTTCATGTAAAGCCGGACGCCGGCGAGCGCGCGCGTACGGCCTTACGCATCAATGCGGATCATGCGCGTGCGACGGCGTTCCTCATTCACGACGGGGTTATGCCATCGAACGAAGGCCGCGGCTACGTGCTGCGCAAAATCATGCGGCGGGCGCTACGCAATGGACGTCTGGCAGGCGCTACCGGCGCCTACCTGCACGAACTCACCGGGTTTGTGGCGGACCTGATGCGCGAGGCGTATCCGGAACTGCAGGAGAGCAAAGATAGAGTGGCGCGCGTGGTGCGCGACGAGGAAAGCCGCTATTCGCAGACGTTCCAGATCGCCGAGCGGTTCTTTCAGGAGGAAGCGAAGTCGGCAAGAGACGGCGTGCTGCCCGGCGCGGCGGCTTTCAAGTTGTATGACACCTATGGGCTCGCGCTCGACGAACAGGAAGAGATGGCGCGCGAGTTCGGGCTGCGCATCGACCGCGAAAATTTTGCGGCCGAAATGGAAAAGCAGAGGAGCCGGGCGCGTGCCAGCTGGAAAGGCGCTGACCAGGCGCAGATTCCGGAAGTTTACAAAGCGCTTCCGGCCGTCGAGTTCATCGGGCGCGAAACGCTTGAAACGACGGTCGAGCTCGAGCAACTGATCGTGAACAAGAGCGCTGTGGAGCACGTGGAACACGGCAAGGCGGAAGTAGTTTTACTCAAAACGCCCTTCTATGCGGAATCGGGCGGGCAGGTGGGCGATACGGGGGCGCTGCTCGACCCCGAAACGCGCGAGCGCCTGGCGATCGTTCGAAATACATACAAAGCGACACCGACGCTCACGGTGCAGCAGATCGATGTACTCAAACCGATTCGCGCCGGAGATCGAGTCGTTGCCGTGGTAGACCGCGTCTTACGCAAAGCGACGATGCGCAATCATACCGCCACTCATCTGCTCCACGCCGCGCTGCGCCAGGTACTGGGGACACATGTGAAGCAGGCCGGCAGCGTGGTTGAGCCCGAGCGCCTGCGTTTCGATTTCAGCCACTACACCGGCCTTACCGACGATGAGAGGAACGAAGTAGAGCGGCTCGTGAATCAGCAGATTCTCGCCAATGTCGAAGTCGCGACGGACATCATGAACCTGGAAAGTGCGCTGGCGACCGGTGCGATGGCCTTGTTCGGCGAGAAATACGGCGAGAGTGTGCGTGTGGTCAGCATTCCGGGCTTCAGCCGCGAACTTTGCGGCGGAACGCATGTGGTGCGCACCGGCGATATCGGGTTGTTCAAGATCACGTACGAGGGGAGCATCTCGGCGGGTGTGCGACGGATTGAGGCGGTTACAGGCGAGGGGGCGCTCGAGCGCTTCGGCGAGGCATCGGCACAACTCGCGCGCGTCGCGGAACTGCTGCATGCGTCTGACGCGGACGTAGTGACGCCTCTCGAAAAGACACTCGAAGCGCAGCGTGCCTTGCAACGGCAGCTGGATCAGCTCAAGGACCGGTTCGCGAACCAGCAAGTCGATAAATTGCGGGGGCGCGAAGTGGCGGGCGTGACCGTGGTCGCCGAAAAGCTTGAAGGGCTCGAGGCGAAACAGCTACGCTCCATCGTAGATTCGCTGCGCAACCGCTGGAAAAGCGCTGTGATCGTGCTGGCTTCGGTAAATGGCGAGCAAATTCCGATTGTGGCGGCAGTGAGCAAAGACCTGACGCAAAAGGTGCAGGCGGGCAAACTAGTAGGCGCGGTCGCAAGTGCGGTGGGGGGCAAAGGCGGCGGGCGTCCGGATATGGCAGAAGGCGCGGGCAAAGATGCGAGCCGCTTACCAGCCGCGCTGGCCGGCGTGTATGAGACAGCTGCGCAGGCACTCAACGGCAGCGAGGCGAAATGATGGAGCAGTTCGACGTCGCGATCGTCGGTGCGGGACCCACTGGCCTTGCCTGCGGTATAGAACTGCAGAAGCGCGGACTGAAGCCCGTGCTGTTTGACAAAGGCTGCGTGGTCAACTCCATCTATCATTACCCGACCAATCTCGTTTTTTTCACTACGCCTGAACTGCTTGAAATCGGCGATATTCCGATGACTTCGCTGAATGAGAAACCCGGAAGGACGGAAGCGCTCAAATATTATCGGCGCGTCGCCGAGCACTACAAGCTCGATGTTCATCAGTACGAAAAGGTGCTCGGCTTTGACGGCGCGGACGAGCATTTTGTAGTGCGCACGGAAATGAGCACGGGCGAGCGCTGTTGCTATCAGGCCAAGAAGATCATCCTGGCGACGGGCTATTACGACATCCCGAACCGGCTGAACGTTCCGGGCGAGGGTCTAAAAAAGGTCATCCACTACTATCGCGAAGCGCATCCGTTTTACAACCAGGACGTGCTGATCATCGGAGCGAAGAATTCGGCCTGTATCGGCGCACTCGAGCTCTACTGGACGGGTGCGCGCGTGACCATGGTGCATCGCGGAGCCGGCATTTCGAACAACGTCAAATACTGGATCAAGCCCAATATCGAGAACCGGATCAAAAACGGCGAGATCAAGGCGTATTTTCATTCAACCGTGAAAGAGATCCGGCCGCACGAAGTGCTGCTTCAGACGCCCGAAGGCGAAGTGACGCTCAGGAACGATTTTGTTTTCGCGATGACGGGATATCGTCCTGACTTCGAGTTCATGGCGGAACACGGCATTCATCTGGATCCGGCGAGTTCCAAGCCCATCACAAATCCCGCTACGCTCGAGAGCGAGCGCAAAGGCGTGTATCTGGCAGGCGTGATCGTGGCCGGCACGCATACCAACGAAATCTTCATCGAGAACGGACGCTTTCACGGGAAGGTGATTGCGGATGCAATTGAGAAGAGTCTGCGTGAAAAAGCGGCCTGACGTACCGACGTCATTTTTCGTTAGAGTAGAGGAGTTATGGCGCATTCGTGGCTGAAAGTTCTTTCTTTCTTGATTGCGGCAGGCGCTTCGTTGGCTGGGCAGAACAGTCCTCCCGAACTGGGGGGCGCCTTTCGAAATCCGGAAAAGGCGGGCTGGATCTTCGTTCACCTCGAAGGCACTCCGCAGGCAATCGGTTACCAGCATGGCTACCTGCTCACGCCGGAGATAGAAGATGCCAAGCGGGCCATCGAGCTGAGCGTAACGCACGATGTTAAACACGACTGGAGCACACTGCGCGATGTTGCGGAAAGGTATTTCTGGCCGAAGGTACCGGAAGAATATCAGCAGGAGATTGAAGGCATCGCGCAAGGCCTGAAATCGCACGGCTCGAAGCTCGACACACTGGATCTCGTCGCTATGAATGCCTACATGGAGTTCTCGTATTACTATGGCGAGTCGGAGAAAAAACAGGCGCGCGGGGTGGCGGCAAGCGTGGGCGACCATTGCAGCGCGTTTGTGGCGACCGGAAGCTATACCAAAGACGGTCGCATTGTGATCGGACACAACAACTGGAGCGACTATCTGAGCGGCAGCCGGTGGAAGATGATCTTCGACATCGTACCGGCACGCGGGCATCATCTGATCATGGATGGCGTGCCCGGGCTCATCCACAGCGCGGATGATTTTGGCATCAACGACGCGGGAATCATGATCACGGAAACGACAATCGGCAATTTCCACGGATTCAACAGAAACGGAGTTCCGGAATTCGCACGCGCCCGCAAGGCGATGCAGTACTCGGAATCGATTGATGATTTCGCGCACCTGATGGAGCAGGGAAACAACGGCGGCTACGCGAATACGTGGCTGGTGGGCGATCGCAAGACGAATGAAATCGCACGGCTTGAACTGGGCCTCAAGAACGTTACGCTCGAGCGGACAAGCGACGGCTACTATGTGGGTTCGAACTTTCCGATCAACCCGAAGCTGATTGCGGAAGAAACCGATTTTCCAATCAACGATCCGAATACGCCGAACCTGGTTCGGAAACGCCGCTGGGATCAGTTGATGGCAGAGAATAAGGGCAAGATCGATGTGCAAACGGGTAAGAAATTCGAGACCGATCATTACGACGTGATCACAAAAGAAATCGATCCAAACGAGCGCACGATTTGCGGTCATATCGACCGTTCTCCGCGCGGCATGAAAGGCTGGCAGGATCCGTACGGGCCGGCCGGAGCAGTCGAAGCGAAGGTAGCCGATAGCGCAATGGCCGAGAAGATGTCGTTTGTGGCGGGTGCAGGGAAGCCCTGCGGCGTCGAGTTCCACGCTAGGGAATTTCTCGCGAAACATAAAGAGTTCGCCTGGCAAGCACCCGCGCTCGAAGATCTCAAAGCAAATCCCTGGATTGTGGTAAGTGCCGCTGCCCGGCCCTGAAGATCGCGTCGAAACACCTGCTTCGGCGAACAGTGATTATTTCCGGCTTCCCCCGGCGCCTCCTGTTCGGGCAACGGACGGAGTTAGCTGGGGCATGCAGATCTTTCTGTTCGTTCTGGGCGCGCTGCTGGTCATCTCGCGCCGTCCGGACGCGCTGACCACGCCGCAATTTTTTGCTGAAGATGGTAGCGTCTGGTTTGCCGACGCGTATCGTTTTGGTTTCTGGCACACCCTGCTCTTGCCGGACGCCGGCTACCTTCAGACCTTTCCCCGGCTAATCGCGGGCCTGGCGACTCTCGTCCCGCTGCTCTATGCGCCGCTGCTGATGAACATTGTCGGTATCGCGGTCCAGGTCTTGCCGGTTAATCTACTTGCGTCCGCACGGCTCGCGAGTCTCGGCAGTCTTGGTGCTCGCATGCTGCTGGCCTTCATTTATCTTGCCTTGCCGAATTCGCGTGAATTGGACGTCGTGATTACAAATGCGCAGTGGCATTTGGCACTGATTGCGTGCCTGATTATGGTTGCGAATCCGCCGCGAAATTTCGTTGCGCGTAGCGTTGATGTATTCCTGCTGGTGCTGAGCGGATTGACCGGGCCGTTTTGCGTGATTCTGCTTGCGCTTGATGCGATCTTATGCTGGTTTCGGCGTAGACGCTGGCAACTCGTCAGCCTGACAATTCTGGCGATTTGCGCGTCCCTGCAAATTGCCGTGATGCTGCAGGCCGATCCTGCTATTCGTTACAAGGCTCCACTCGGGGCGTCGCTGCGGCTACTCGTCGACATTATTTCCAGTCACGTATTCCTGGCCGCCATTTTCGGATCGAGCAATTACACCGCTCGGCTTGGTTTCGCAGCACTGTTGCTCGCCGCCGTTGCCGGCGCTGGTGTCGTTGCTGCGGCAGTGATCAAAGCGCGCTGGGAGTTTCGCGTCGTGATCCTGTTCTGCGTGCTTGTTTTTGCCGCAACTTTGAAATCGCCGCTCGTCAGCCGCACTGAGCCGCAATGGCAGGTGCTCAATCAGGCTAATGGCATCCGCTACTGGTTCTTTCCCATGCTGGCGTTTCTTTGGTCGGTGGTCTGGTTCGCCACCGCGAGCCGCAAGCGAATCTTGCGCCTGAGCGCGATTGCGCTTCTGGTGCTTTCGATTGCCGGAATGGCGCGAGATTGGCGCTATCCTCCTTTTCCGGATCGTAATTTCCCGCAATACGTGGCTCGGTTCGAAGCTCTGCCGCCCGGCGAAGCATTAGCGTTTCCACTGTTTCCTGATGGTTGGACCATGCAGCTGGTGAAGGGGACGAAATGCCAGAGTGCTCCGTTTGGGGCGATCGACACGCCCGGAGAGGGCCAGCGCGTTTCAGGCGGCGTGATTTCGGTGCGCGGCTGGGCGAATGCTGCGGCTCCCGTGAAAGATGTGGAGATTCTGCTGGACAAGAAAGAAGTGGCCGATGTGGTTCCATCGATCGCGCGGCCCGATGTCGATTCGGAATATCCGGGTAGTCTCAATAGGTTGAAAGGCTGGGAAGGATCGGTCGACACGGCGAAACTTTCTGCCGGCAAACACGAGGTTGCTTCGCGAGCACGATTGACGAACGGCTGCTCGGCCGTGATTGGGACTCGGTCTTTCGAAGTGCTGCACTGAAACGCGGTCCGGCTGAACATGGTTGGTTGCGGCCGTGATATAGCCGAGCCATCTAGAATCGGCTGGGAACGAACGGAGAAATAAAAAGGCGCCGGCGGCCAAAGCCTGATTAGGCGGCTTGACTCTGATGTAGAGCACGTCCCACTGAAATGCCTGGCTCTGGACGTGGGGCGTCCACCTGGAAACGTTTGATCCAGTAGTGTCAGACCAGAGATCTCGTCCGTTTTGATCAGCACCCAATTAGGGAGTGGACGACTGCTTAAGCCACCAGTTTGATACCCCAGGAGTTGGATGGAGCCGTTGAGGATGCCGTGATCGTGTGGTTCGAGAATTCGTTCCTTATCGTGATAGATCAGGCGAATCATTCGCTTTTGTTCGATAGCCTTCACGATGTGGTGAACGGGTCGCAGGAGAGGCATAATGCAATGATCTTCGCGCGTGTGATTCTCGATATCCAGGGTATCGATTGCGACTGGATGTACGCTTCGGATCGATGAAAAATGTGGGCCACACGGGCAGAAAGGACAGGCGATGCGGAATGAGTTAAACTGAATCGGAAAGCAGCGGGAGTAATTCAGCGGTAGAATGCCAGCTTCCCAAGCTGGACGTCGCGGGTTCGATCCCCGTCTCCCGCTCCATGTTTTCAAGTACTTAGAGATCTTTGAAGTTTTACACCTTACTGCGATTACTGCGTTAAGCCGTTTCGAGTTCTCCCCGATCACCTCGCGGAGCCGGGAGGGCGGATGTTCCAGCATCCGACCTCCCACTTAAACCTGAGCCCCTTCACCTCGTCTCTACCTCGGAAAGCCTGTTCCAGAACTTCCCGCGCCGTTATTGAATAACGGCTGTTTCCAACTTCTCTACGGCGGCTAGCTTCTGCTCGAAAGTCGCCACTGCGTATTCGTTCTCATTCACGTTCACCGTGTTGCCCATCTGCGCCGAGCGCGTATGAGCATCAACGCCGATGTCCCGCGACCAGGTCGCGTACGTTCTACGCATCACCTGGAAGTTCGCCCATTCAAGCCCAACTACCGCCAGCTTCGGCTGCAATATCCGCCGCCAGAGGTTGTCGCGAGTCAGCGGTGTGAACCGTTCTGACGGGAACAACCACTGCTCGGGTTCCGAGATCAGGGCTTGTTCAATCCAGGCCTCAAGCATTTCCTTGGTGCCACTCGACAGAGCAACTTTGCGCTTGGATCGAGTGTTCTTCGGAACGTCGAGATTGAACCGGTACAGCCGCCGCTCAACAATCAATTGAGCGCCCCTAAAGTCCCGTAGCTTCAGAGCCAGGATTTCGCCAGGACGCATACCGGACAGCGTTGCAAGCCGGACGATTACCTGCTCGCGCAGGCTGAGAGCCGAAAGCATGCGCGCAAAGTCCTCCGGTTGAAGGAACCTCTTCTCGCCGCTCTCCTTGCAGTGGCGCGGCGTATGCAACGCATCAGCCGGGTTCCGATCTACGACTCCTTCGCTCACAGCGAACTTGAAGATTGACCGGAGCCGGAATCGCAGATGATCCAAAAGACTGCGGCTGCGATCTTCCGCAAGCTGGTCCAGGAACCTCTGCAACTCTTCACGTTTAATGTCGCGCATCAGCTTTTCGCCGAATGCGGGAATCAGGTGATGCTTGAGTCGGTGACCTTCATTCTGCGCCGTCGACCATTTCCATTTCCGTTCGAACACGGGCAAGTAGATGGTCTGGACGAACGCTTCGAATGTGGCAGTCACTTTCTCGCGCCGTGCAATCCCTTCGTTGATCGGCTTTAGGATCTCTTGCAGCAACGCTTCCGCCTCAAAGCGCGGAACGCGACTGCACAAACCCAGTTCTTTACATCGTGGCTTTCCCTCCTCTCTCCACTGGGCGTACCAGTAGAGCTTGTTGTCTCGTTTGCGGGGCTTCACGCTCCCGCGTTGATATCGCTTTCGACGCACGGATATCCTCTTTCCGACGTCCATTGCGATCGATGTCTGACCTGAACCGGATGTTAGCATCGCGCACTCAACGAGTTCATCCAGGTTTCAAGCCAACGCCGGTGCACGACCTTGCGGCGGCCGAGCGATACGTGCGTGAGTTTAGGAACACCACGCACTCTGCCAGCCATCAAATTGCAGACATGTGCCTTCGAGCAACGCAGTTCAGCAGCGACCTCCGGCACTGTTAAAACATCTTTTGGCTTCGTTTCCTCCACCATGATCACCTCTGGCCATATAGAGCGATGGAGAAAAGCGAATTCCGGGAAATCTGGTGAATTTTCGTGCACGGGACTTTGGGGGCGCTCGGGCCAGCGGAGTTTTGCACGGGTATCTCGGGGCGCTTCTGTGGGAATATCAGGGGCTGGACCGAAATCCACGGGTAAGTCCGGGCGCTTTCGACGGGGTGGAAACGGGTATCTCGGGGCGCTTGAACGGGTTTCTTGGGGCGGTTCCTTATTCTTTATTCCTGTATTGCAGGTAGAAGAGTCCAGTAGTCGGCGCGCGGACACCTGTGGGAATGTGGATTGTTGATTTCAGAACGTCCTGTTAGCTGGTCTGCACAGGTGGGGACTATTCGTGACGGCGCGGGTTAAGTCGACGGGAACCTGTTCCTGGTGGATGAACCTTTCACTCACGTCTACTCTGCAGCTGATCAACATGGTCCCAAAATGATCATCTACAGCGCCCTCTGGTACCGTTCGGGTTAGATGCTCGATCCCACATTGGGCTTAGCCGTCTCATTACAACAGGCCAAAGGTGTCTACGCTCTGCTTCTCGGTTCTGGAATCTCACGCTCGTCTGGCGT
>Ga0070738_10000344_pt1 | contig 140216 bp, 108 predicted proteins | sample Coa_R2_2_FD_66446 | JGI IMG/M metagenome (GOLD analysis project Ga0070738, IMG submission 66446) | Surface soil microbial communities from Centralia Pennsylvania, which are recovering from an underground coalmine fire - Coalmine... | ecosystem: Environmental > Terrestrial > Soil >... | reverse complement strand
GTCGCTCGAAGAGCGACCAGGGTCAGTTTCTGCGAAACTGACTGCGACTTTCGGAGAAAGTCGCCCACCCGAAAGAACCACTGGGTCGAGAGGGGAAACCCTCCCGGCGCAACCACCCTTTCCACGCACGAGCCATCCACTGCGGAACGCCATGCTCGGCTTTTCCCCAGCTTCGGTTCCGCTGCGTAAGTGGATGTGGCGACTACGGCGAGTGTGGCAATCGCAATCGCGCTGCGAAGCATGTCGCGAACTCCCTTTCGAGACGGGAAAAGCAAAACGGTGCCCAGAAGGCACCGCTCACAGTACCGCCGATGTGAATGATCCGTCAAGCGAGCACTTCTTGTGGGGTATCGGGAACGGCGTGGAGTCAGCCCGCCCAGCATTCACCCGGCGGGCTGACTCCACGCCGTTCACCATACCCTCACTTCTTCGTTGCACCCACGCCGGTGTGCTGCGGGTTGCCGCCCCAGCAGGTCCAGCCGGTGAGCGTCTTGTCGCCGGTGTCGATGCAGATCAACTTGCCGTCCTGCGTCCCAATGTAAATGCGGCCGTCTGCCACTGCCGCCTGGAAACGTGATGGCGATTTCGTTTCCCACTTTTTCACGACCTTGCCCTCCGCGTTCAGGCGGAACACATCGCCTTTGAGCGTCGTCACCACAAGATCATCGCCCGCGGCGGCAGGCGGCGCACCGAGGAAGCCGCCCTGCTTCTTCAGATCGCCTTCGAGCTTGCGGTTCCAGAGTTCCTTGCCGGTCTTGGGATCGTTGCACACAATCGCATCGCCCATGCAGCTATAGTTTTTGCCGGCCAGGTGCAACACGCGCGACCCCTGGAACGCCTGCATACTGCTCACGTTCGCGTAGCCGATGTTGTCCTTCGCCGCCATCGGATTCGCTGCGCCGGGAGCACCGCCGCCGAAACCATTGCCGGCGTCCAGCGCCTGGTTCATCTTGGCAAAGTCATTGCCTGCCTGCACTTTGGCATCCAGGTACACCGCCGCTCGGTCGCCACCCACCCCTCGCTGCTTGCCCTGCTGTTGGCTCAACGCCACATTCGATTCCACCGGGCAATCCGCACCGTTCTTATCCGTGCGGCGGCTGAAGAACACATCGTCCCCCACCACCACGGGAGCCGACGTCGCTCGCGTCCGCATTGCCGAGAGGATCGCGCCGTCCTTCTGGTTGAGTTTGTACACCACCCCACCGAACGAGGTGAAGAACAGTTCCTTGTCCGTCGCGACCGGCGCGCTCATCACGTCGCTATCGATCCAACGTTGCCATAGGATCTTGCCGGTCTTCAGTTCGAGCGCGATCAGGACGTGTGAACATGGCGGTTTCTGCTTCGCTGCGGCAGGCTTCGCGGGTTTGGCAGGCTTCTCATTCTTGTCCTGATCCTTCTCCTTCTGAATCGGCTTGGCGGGCGGATTGAGTTGTTGCGGGACTTTCTGCAAATCGGGTTCATTATTCAGTCCGCCATTCGCTCCACCATTGAACTGTCCGCCGCCACCGTTGGCCGGGTATGAAGTGAACACAACGCCGTTGGCGATGGTGGGGGTGCTGGTGAGCGGATCGCCCAGCCAGTGCGACCAGAGATGCTTGCCGGTATCGGCATCTACAGCGAAAAGAGTGCAACTCTCGGTGTTAAAAACGCACACACTGTCGTCGCACACGGCGGCGCTGGGTCCGTCGTCGTCGATGTCGATGGCCCACACGAGTGCGCCGCTGCTGGCGTTGAAGCAGTAGAACTCTTTGCTGTGAAAGCCGCCCGACACATACACCTTGTCGCGATAGACCGTCGGCGTTGGGATGGGCGCTTTGCTGGGAAGCTGCACGGTGAAGCCATCGGCGAGCTTCTGAATGGCTTTCGCATCGAGTTTGCGAGGATTGGCGTGCCCCTGCCGGAACTTCGTCGGCGGTGCGGTGAACTTGTCCGAATTCCACAACTTCACATCAGTGGTGATGTCCTTGTCCAACATTGCTTCGGGTACCACCTTCGGCATCGGAGCTGTTGGAAGGGCACTCAGAGAGGCGAGTGTCGTGAGTAATGTTCCGCAGATCACCGCCATCGTCGAAATGGAGCGCGACATGACCGATCCTCCTCACCAGGGGAACTGCACCCAGTGTACTCATTCTGAGTAACGGGTGAGTAACGAGGCTTGAGGAGAGAGTGGATGTTTGTAACGTTCGCGACGCGAACTTCGATCCGCTACAAACATCCATCGCGCTCAGGTCATTTCAATCGGCCCGAACGGTCATTTCGCTGCGGCATTCCGCTTGCGTGTGGCTGCAGCCTTCTTGGCCGATGCGGAGCGTTCCGCGGGACTCCGTGAGGCGGACGCCGCGCCACCTTTCTTTCCGCCCTTCTTACTCGAAACGTTGGTATCGCGCACGCCGCGGCCGCTGCCAGATTTGTTCCCACCACCAGTTTCCTTGTTCACCGTGGCCCAAGCCCGACGTTCGGCTTCCTTTTCCGGCACGCCGCGGCTTTCGTAACTGTCCTCGATGTGCTCGGCCTGGCGTTTTTGTTTATCTGTGTACTTCGATTTGTCTCCGCGTGGCATGATGACCTCCTCATTGAGTTCTGGGCGATACTTTTTCTGTCGCAATCCGGGTGCCGGAGCGGTCACATCGTCGATTCTCTTTGTGGCTTTACTTCTCCAACGGCACACCCTGGAACTCTCCTGCCATTGCATCCGATCAGGCCATCGGCTATAGGCAATGCCGGGGGGAAACAATGGGGCGTTGGGCCGATCATCCCACAGTGGCGTGGGTACTGGGAATGCTTGCACTGGCGTTCGCGGCGGTGGGAGCGGAACCCTACGCCACGTCATGGAACGATGGCAGCCGGTTCGCTTCGGTCGAATCGCTCATCGAACGCGGCACTTTCTGTATCGACGACAGCATCTTCCTGAAGCCGACGCCGGAACTCTCAGCCCGCGGCACGCCCGCGTATGAACCCGATAACCTACTCCTGCTCCACGGGACGCTCGACCGCCTCTTCATTAATGACCACTGGTACTCGGACAAGCCGCCACTTGTGAGCGTCCCGCTCGCGGGGATTTATCGCGCGGCAATGGCGTTCGGTGTGCCCAGGCCGAGCGAACGGCCGGATGTGTTCGCGTGGGTGATGTGTCTACTTCTAAGTGGAGTGCCCTACGCGATCGCGGTCGGGTGTATGTGGACACTGGGGAAGCGAGCGGGGCTTCCTCCGGTGTGGCGGTTGGCGTGGCTCGCGGCATTCGCCCTGGCGACGGTGCTGCCAACGTACACGCGCAGCGCGAATAGCCACATCGCGCAGCTCGGCGCCGTGGCAGCGATCTGCGTGCTTCTGTGTCGAATCGCCGATGACGCGGCACGCGGTTGCTGTGCCTGGGGATCGCTCGTCGCGGCGGGTTTCCTCACAGGCTTTGCGTACAACCTCGATTACGGCGTCGGTCCGCCGCTGGTCCCGGCGGTGTTGGCAGTGGTCGCAATTCGCACACGCCGAATTATGCCTGTGCTTGTCGGTGCGCTGGCCGTGTTACCGTGTGTGATTGCGGGGCACGCGATCAACTACGCCATTGGCGGCGACTGGCTCCGGCCGCTGAACATGCATCCCGAATACCTGAACTGGCCCGGCAACCCGTTCAGCACCACGATGACCGGCATCCTCCGCGAACGACTCTTTGCACAGTTCACATACACGCTCGATTTGCTCTTTGGTAAGAAGGGGATTTTCACCCTCAACTTGCCGCTGTTTCTCGCTCTGGTCGCAGGTGTCCGCGCGCTGAAGCAACCCAGCCGCGATCGCCTGGAATTGCTTGCGCTCTGCGTTTGGTGCGCGATCGGCTGGTTGATGTACGGCGTGTTTTCGAAGAACCACGGCGGGTGGTGTATCTCGATCCGGTGGTTCGTGCCGTTCGTCGTGCCGGGGTTTTGGCTACTGGCGAAGGTACTCGTTGCACGGCCGGAGTTTCGTCGCGACTTTGCGCTTCTCTCGGTGTGGGGAGCGTTTCTCTCCGGAAGTGCGTGGATCGTTGGCCCGTGGTGGCCGCGAAACGTGCCGCTGTGCTGGTGGGTCTTCGGCGGTACGCTCCTGACGTGGGGATTACTCCGATACTTCGCCTCGCGCACAAAACGCGAGGCGGCGTTACTCACATTCCCCGCTCCAGGCGGGGAGGCAGAAGCAAAAGCAGCGTGAGGTGGAGTTAGTTCTTGCGAAGCTGGATCACAATCTTGTCGGCTTGCTTGGTTAGTGATTGCTCCGAAACTTTCACAAATCGGGTATTCCAGAAATCCACCTCAGCTCCAGGGTTGACTCGATTGAAAGGAATGTAACTGAGATGCCCAGAGCCGGGAATGATTGCGTCATGCGGTACGTAGAGGTAGGGCGACTCCCACAAATCCCACATCCATGATATTCCCCCACGGGTATAGGCAACCACCACGACGGGTTCAAATAGCGTGACGAGAGCGGTAAGATTCGCTCCTCCAGGCTCGGCATAATACGGGAGATCAGGAGCGTCGAGCGGCATCACGAACCTCGCGTCATCTGCATTCACCTTGGCGAATGAATCACCCCACAACACGATTTTCCCACCATCGATATCATTGCGACTCTGAAGCCAGCGGATGACGGTTCGGAGATCGCGCAGTTGCGAACCGATCACAGGTTGCCCAAGAATCAGATTCGTTTGTGAAACGGATGTCCGGGCACTGGTTCGCTCAGGTGAGCCATCGCCCGGTGACGTTTCGCCCGTCCCACGCACATCGACAAGGCACACGAGAACCCCAGCCTTGAGAAACGCCTCAATGGCTTCCCCGCGTTCTTTCAGAAATCCCGCTTTCCCGCCTTGAGCCACCATCACCACAACGGGCGATTTCTCCTTCAAGTCTTTTGGAGAAAGAAGGAAGAGCGGCACGAGGATGCCAGGATCGGTTTCCAGTGCCAACCGTTGTAAGTTCCCGCCAGGGATTTCTTGTTCCTTTCCCACAATGACCTTTGGAGTTTTCACTGGTTCAATATTGCCGAGTAACTCGGCCCACGCACTCCGTCGTACCGTGAGTGCCTGTGCATTTTGCACAGTCCGCAACGGCTGTTCAAAGTTCAGATATCGCCTGGTTCGAATCAATCCCGCCGCCCGGAAAGCCGATTCCGTGTCGCTTACCACTCTCTTCGCCTTGTCCGTCCAGCACAGCAACTCCTCGGCTGGAAGGCGTTTGCTGTACTCTTCCGGGACCGGCATTCCGAACCACTCCTTGAGTGCCGGGTATATGCCCTTGCGATGCACGGCGCCGATGTGCGTGCAGTGTGTGTTGTCGGGGCCGGCCTTGCCTTTCACGCTTCCTTTGCCGTGAATCGACACGAGTTTGTCTGTCGCGTTGTAGAAGCCGAAAATCTTCTGCAAGCGCGGCCAAGCGGGGTCGAGTTTGGCGTCCCAGGCAAACTCGTGCGCGTAGATCACGGGCCGCGGCGCCACGCTGCCGACGATCACAAAATGCGCAAAGCCATCGCGTGCGCCGTTCCTTAATCCGCGTGTGCTCTCCCAGTAGCCTTCGCCGAACCAGGGTGTATCGCGGTCGGGGTTCTCCGGCACAGTCGATTCCGGCTGCCAGCCGCCGAAGTTGAACGGCACCACACACGCAATCCGCTTGTCGAGCGCGGCAGTTACGCCGGCCGGGTCGCCGCCGCCCGCCACCGCGCCCAGCAGAATGATGCGGTCTTTGTCGATGTTCTTCTGCATGAGCAGCACATCAACTCCGCGCATCAAATCCCACACCATCCAGCCCATGAGGCTTTCGCCCGCTGCGGAGAGTTGCAGGTTCGAGTTGTAGCGGAAGTAATAATCCTGGCGCGAGACGCGGAACGGTTTGTCGTAATCCTTCTCGCTGCGGAAATCATGCTGTCGGCGTTCGCCGTGGCCTAGGTGGTCCGGCACCAGCACCGCGACTCCACTCCGCGCCCAGGTCATGCCCATGTCTTGCAGTTCGCCATGCGTTTTGGGCGTGTGGTGCGAGTGCGAGATGAGAATTCCGGGCATGTGACCCCCGACCTTGCGATCGGGGTTCGCTTTGGGCAGATAGAGGTTGGCGCTCACCCAGAATCCCGGCCGCGTTTGGTACAGAATGCACTGAATTACGAAGCCATCGCCGTCGATCGTGCGCGTAATTACCACCCTCATCTCCTTCGGCACTTCGGGGAATGTGCCGAGCGACTCCTTCAACTTCTGAATGCGCACATCGCGATATTGCTCCCACTGTTCTTTCGTCGTCACGGCGGCAAATGCTTTCGACTCGCGGACGTTCGCCTCCTGCATCCGCTTCATCGCGTCCTTCCACATCATCCTGGGAAGATCCTTGGCACGCGGATCGTCCTTGGGGAAGACGTTCGGATCGACCTCCTTGAAGTCGGCCGCGATTGAAGCGATGGCAGCGAGTGCGAATGCGATAAGTGTGGTGCGCATGGTGTGCCTGTGAGATTAACGAGCCAATTTGACGAGCCGGAAGCGTCAGCGACGGGCCGTTTTTGACGAGCCGGAAGCGTCAGCGACGGGCAAATTCTTTCGACAATTGGCCCGGATTAACGAGCCGGAAGGCTCGTCAAACTGGCCCGTCGCTGACGCTTCCGGCTCGTTAACCCGCATTGGCTCGTCGCTCACGCTTCCGGCTCGTTAATCCCCATTTGCCCGTCGCTCACGCTTCCGGCTCGTTAATCCGCATTGGCCCGTCGCTTCCGGCTCGTTATTTCGGTCAACTGGCCCGTCGCTCACGCTTCCGGCTCGTTATTTCGTTATTTCGTCTTGATAATCAGCGTGAATTTGTCTTCGGCGTTCGCCTTCTTGTACGCTTCGCGCACGGGCTTATACACCTTCTCCGCGGCTTCCTGCGTAAGCGGTTTGCCAGCGGCATCGACGGGGTTGCTGATCGTAAGCGGACGTGGAGCAATTGCGGCGGCAAGGTCCGGCAGGTCGTACACCTTGAGCACACCGGGAACCACGCTGGCGAGCTGGTTATGGTTGATCGGCGTGCGAACGATGTTGTCCCACGACACAACTCCGCCGTCGAGGGTGACGGATGTGATGCGATCGTCGAGGGCGGCTGCGTGCAACACTACCAGGGCAGCAGAGCCGACGCCGAGTAGCTCGATGTTGCCATCCTGACCGCCAAATAAGGGTGACGCGGTCGAGAGCAGATCCGTCACTCGTTGCCCGAGGAGGGGGCGGTTCAGATGCAGCGACAGGAACGATTCCTTGAACTCGTATCCAAAGACACCGGGTTTTCCTGATGCCGGGGCGGTTTCCCCGAAGCCCCGCAAGTCCAGCGCAACCGCGACTCGGTTTTTCGCCATCTTCTCAGCCTGCAAGACAACTTCGCTCTTCCCCCAATCGTGTACGAAAATCATGGGCGTGCCGAGCCCGGCCTTCATCTTGGGCATGAAGGTCAAGACGGGGATCTGAACACCCGACGAGGGGACGATCACCCACTTGTGGATGTTGCACTCCTTACGCTCGAAGGATTCTTGAACGTCGGAGATGTCGAACTTGGGATACACAGCCGGCAATCCGATCAGCCGCGATACTTCCTTGCGAAACTCCTCCGGCTTCCACGTCTTCTCGGTACGCTTTTTCGCGTACTCAGAGGCCAGCGCCGCGTTCAGATCGAAGACAGACTTGCCCTTCAGGTCGTCGAGCACTTGCCCGCTGCGAGTGCAACGGAGATCGGCATCTTTTTCGATGGGCCAGTCGCCTTCAACGACCACTTTGTCTTCGCCTTTGAGCCAGCGGCACATGAAGCGAGCCATCGCTTCGCGGTGTGCCTTCGGGTAACCATGCTGGGCATTCGCCTCGATCATGTCCACGCGTTCGGGCAAGCCGAGGAACGTGTAAATCCGCTTGGCTTCGCGGAAGGTCGTCCACGTCCCCTGTATGTCGAAGAAGTCGCGGGTGGAAGCAAGGACAAGGGTCGGCTTGGGAGCCCGGAGGAAGATGTAGTCGGCGTGATCCATGCCGAACGCGACCTGGCCCGTAATGTTCTGCTCGGCGTCTTGCGGGCCAATGGTGGCGAAGAGCCGTTCGAGCGACGTGATGTAACATGACGGAGCGGCCGCGAGGATGCGGTCATCGAGCGCCATCAAGTAGGAAGTGAGCGTTCCACCACCGGAACAGCCACTGCAACCGAGTTTCTTGGCATCGATCTCCGGCCGGCTCGCGAGGTAATCCAGCGAGCGAATACCATCCCAGATGCGGTAGCTTGCGGTGCTGCGCCCCACGAGCAAAGCACCGATGCCGCACATCGTGTGTTCGCTCGTGCTTCCCTTAATGGCCGGATTGCCGACGGCATCGAGTAACTGACTGCGTTCCCCCTGGCCGATGGGGTCGTACACCAGCGCCGCGATTCCATTCCTGGCCAGCAGAATCGCGCCGCGTTGCATGTACTCCGCGGCCTTTCCGTTCTGGCTGTGGCCCAGCGGCATGAGGACGCCGGGGAACGGTCCCTTTCCTTCGGGCAGGTAGAGGTTGGCCGTGACGTGATGCTCCGGGCGGCTCTCGTAAATCACCTTCTCGATGGTGTAGCCGTCGCGTTTCAAAGTGCCGATGGTCTTGGCGTTGAGAGGAGTCTTCTCCGGGAAGCCGCCGAGCGCCTCGATGAACTTCGTTCGCAATTCCTTTTGCCGCACTGCGACATCTTCCGGCGTCTTCAACTTCTCGATTTCCGCTTTACGTGTTGCAAAGTGCTTGTCGCACTCGGCGAGCAGGTAGGCGTTGAGTAATTTTCGCGGTGATGTGCCCTTGGCGTCGGGCTTGAGAACGGTGAGATCATCCGCCGCAACGACCGCGCCGGAAAGGAACGCGATTGTGAGAAGCGCGAGAGATCGCATGGGTGATACCAGACGAGGAACAGAACTTACCACAAAGAGGGCCCCCGCTTGTGGGGAGAAACCCCACCCCGGCCTCCCGACAGGCCGGGTGGGGCCACTACTTCCCGCGTTTCGCTTTCAGTTCCGCAATTGTTCCCGTTACGGGGGGTGGAGGTACCGGCCACACCAGTGCGTGGCCGGTACCGGTGCCGGTGGCAACCATATCGTTCTGGGGCGAGAACGCCACATGCGTGACCGGCCCACTGTGCCGCAACGGCGCGCCGAGTGGTAAGCCCGTCGCGGCATCCCAGAAGCGTGCGGTGCCGTCACGACTGCCGGTGAGAAGGAGTTTACCATCCGGGCTAATCGCGACAGCCGGCACCGCGCGTGTGTGCGTCATAGGCCGGGTGGAAGTGGCCGCACCCGTCGCGGCATCGAGCAGTTCGGCGGTATTGTCGCGCCGGCCAATCATGACCTTCTTGCCATCTGGTGTGTAGCGTGCGTCGAGTATTTCGTCGCCCACACGCCACTCATGAATCGGTTCGAGTGTGTCGCCGGTCAGGAAGACAACCCGATCGGCGAACGAAACTAACACTTCCTTGCCATCCGGCCGAACGGCCATTGTGCCCAAGTCCACTCCTGGAGGGAGCCCATCCGGTCGCTTCGCCGCAAGCGGTCGGAACGTTTTGGGATCGTAGCGGGCAACAACCGACAGGCCCATCGCGTACAGTCCGCCGTCTCCGCGCAAACACTCAATACGGAAGACTTTCCCAAGCGTTCGCGACAGAATGATTTCTTCGGGCTTCTGCCCATTGGGAACAGCAAGTCGGTCGAAACCCTGCCGGATACCGCGGTAGACGAACGAGCGGGCCGGATCCGGATCGAAGCGAAGCGTCAATGGGCTCCGGCCGGCAAACGGAGCGAGTTGGAGCCGTTCGTGCTTCAGTGGGGAGAAGAGTTCGAACGTGGCCTCGTCGGTCACGCCGAGGCGGCCATCCGGGGCGAAGTCCAGCCCACGGATGCGATATCGACCGACGAAGACAAGAGTGCCGGGTGGATCCGGCGGACTGGAGAGATAGACCGAATTGCCCGCCGCGACGACGAATTCATTCGAATCGGGACGGAAGCGTGGATTCGTGACTCCGCCGTGAAATCGCAAGGGGATGCCGATTGGCTGACCGGTTTCGCGATGCCAGAAGCGGACGTTGCCATCGCCATCCGCAGCAATCAGGTAAGGCTGTTTTGGAGCGAAAGCGATTCCATTGCCGTAAGCTCCGGTAAGGCTGATGTCGAACAGATCGTTTCCCGACGCAAGGTCGAACACCCAGACGATTCCCTCCGTGCCCGTGGCGGCGAGACGCTTGCCATCGGCCGACACCGCGACATCGCTAATCCACCCGCGCAGCGGCCAGGAGCGGAGTTCGACCCCCTTCTCCGTGTCCCACTCGCGAACGATTCCGCTGCGGTCGCCACTGTAGATGCGCTTGGCGTCGGAAGAGACCACGAATGTCTGAAGTATGTCGCTTGGAGCCTTTGCCGGTACTGGCGTTGCCTTCAGTGTCGGCTTGGGGGTCAGTTGCACATCCCAGCGTTTCAGCCCATTGGCATTGTCGTTCGACCAGAGCACGCCGTTGGAAGTAAAGGCCAGCGCCCAGAGGTTATCGGGGACCGCATTGACCGAGATGATCGGTTGGTCGGAGTCGATATTCCAGAGCGTGATCGCGCCGTCGGTGCCGCCGGCGGCGATGGTGTTTCCATCCGGATTGATCGCGACGGCCCAATAGGTGAGTTGACCGCCGATACTCGTGCGGATACTCGCTGCGGACTTATACGTGCGTAGGCGTGTGCTGGTCGCGATGTCCCACAGATACAACTCGGCGTCGCGGCCGGCGGTGACGAACCGCTTGCCATCCGGATGAAACGCGGCTGCCCGCGGTTGTTCCTTGTGTGCGAACGCGCGGGGAATGGGTGGCAATTCGCGCGGCCACGCGGCAACGTTAATGCGTGCCACGCGAGCCAGTTCCGTTCCCCCCGTTTGCTCGGCCAGTTCTGCGGCACGAAGGAATTGCCGCAACCCCTCCTCGACGCGGCCCTGTTCGCATGAAGTCACCGCCTGGTCGAATTCGAGGAGTGCCTTCTGCCGCTGCGATTCCTGAAATGCCTCCGCGGCGTTGTGCGCCTCGAGATTGGACCGTTTCTCCGCCAGTTCCGCCAGCGTCTTGGCGTGCCGCTCATCGTTCGCGTTCTGTTCGGCCTTTCGCCATAACGCCGCCACGGTGACGAATGCGCTCAGAAGCACGATTGCAAGTGCGGCCATCAACCCGGCGATGGCGGGGTTGCGTTTCCCCCACAGCCGGATTCGCTCGAAGCTCGTGACGGGTCGGGCGCGTGTGGGGAGATCGTCGAGGAAACGCCGCAGATCGTCGGCAAGTGCTTCCGCACTGGCATACCGCCGGGCGGGGTCTTTCTCCAGGCACTTCATCGTCACCGCAGCGAGATCGCGCGGAACTTCCGGGCGCAGCGAGCGGACATCCGGCGGTTGCTCGTTCACCACCTTGAGCAGCACGCTCATCGGCTCGGAGCCGGTGAACGGCGGGCGGCCCGCGAGGCATTCAAAGAGAATCGCACCCAACCCGTACACATCCGCCGCCGGACCGATGTCTTTTCCGCCGGCGGCCTGTTCGGGTGCCATGTACTGCGGCGTGCCGATCACCTGCCCGCTCTGTGTGAGGTCGGCGCCGGCTTCTCTGAATTTTGCCAAGCCGAAGTCCAGCACTTTGGGGGTGAAATCCGAAAGTCGAAAGCCGAAATCGGCCCGCGAAGCAGAACCGGGTTGCTTGGTTTCGGATTTCGAGCTGGGGGCACCTTGTTTGGCCGTGAACAGAATGTTTCCCGGCTTCAAGTCGCGATGGATGACCCCGCGGAGATGCGCGGAGTGGACAGCGCGGGCGAGTCCTTCGATCAGTTCGGCGGTGGCGCGGGGGCTTGGCCAGCGGGGGGCTGCGTCGGTGTTGTTCTCGCGGAGCACGCGGCTGAGCGCTCCACCTTCCAGCAACTCCATCGCGAGATAGGGAATGGGAACGCCATTCGGGCCCTCGTAGGTGTCGACCTCGAAGACTTGCACCACCTGCGGGTGCTGGATGCGGGCCAGGACTTCGGCTTCAAACAGGAAACGTTGCACAACGCGCGGATCGGCCGCTGAACCCGCAAGAATCATCTTCAGAGCGACGAGGCGATTGAGTTTCCGGTGCCGCGCCTTGTACACAACACCCATTCCCCCGCGACCGATCTCGGCGGCAACGTCGAACCCCGGCACGCGCGGCAAACCGACGAACGCAGCCGCCATCTTGGGCTTTCCGCCAATGATCTGCGTATCATTGGTGGCCACGTCTCCGTTCGAGCACGCGTCCGGAAGGACGCCCGAGGACAACTCCTTGTAGCGAGCCACCGCTCCGCTGGTCTGGTCGGTGAGCCGGTCGAGCCGCGCCTGACAGTGCGGGCAACCGTCCACGTGTCCGGAAACTTGCCCCAATCGCTCGCCCGTGAGCGACTCGTTGAGGAACCCGGCCAGTTCGGTATCGTCGGGGCAATTGGACATGGGAGATTTTGGGGCTTCGCCAACAGGAATACCATCCGCGTCACTCAGTGGTCGCTCCGGCTCCTTCGAGCGCGCGAATCTCTTCCTGCACGAGTTTCTGAACGCGGTGCTTGGCGAGATATACTTGCGAAACGCGAACGCCGAGTTGATCCGCGACCGTTTGCGGCGCAACGCCATCGAGAGCCGCGAGCTTGAACGCCTGCCAGGTGGTATCCGCCACGCGTCCCCGCGCGCGAACGATGGCCATTTCCAAGAGTTCCTTGTCGAAGGTGGCTTCGACGCGAGCGGCGAGGTCTTCGCGTGCCTCAACCGATTGGAGCTGATCGAGAACGCTCGTATCGCCACTGCCGCGCGTGCGATACCCCGCTTCTGTGACGAAGTCGTGCCACGCATGGTGTGTGAGCGTCTTGAGCCAGCCGCGAAAACTCTTGGTAGGGTCGTATTTGAATTGCGGCAATTTAGCAGTCAGTCGCAAAAGCACGTTCTGGGCCACGTCCTGCGCATCGGCTTCCTGCAATCCCCAGTGCATGAGCCAACCGCGAATGGCGGGGCCGTAAACTCGCACGAATTCGGCCCACGACAACTGATCAGCCGGATCCTGGTTAAGCCGGTGCAAAAGTGTCACGCGGGTGGTGTCGGCCGAGTCGGCACCCATCCAAAACTCCTCGGGGGCGGAAGTTTCTCACTGGTCAGTGGCGGAGCGCTCCGCGTTAGCTTACCTTACCGAGCAGTGGACATAAAGGGGCTGGGCAGAATCCGCAGAACAGGACAGAGGATAGATGACAGAGATCAGAGGACAGAAGACGGAGCGCAGATGACGCAGATAAACACGGATCAGAGAGAGAAAAGAAGACAGTCGGCATTGTTGGTCCGTCCTCTGATTTCTGTCTTCTGATCTCTGATCCGTGTTTATCTGCGTCATTTGCGGCTCTTCTGTTCTCGGTCAGCGAAAGATTCAGCTACCGAAGCCCGTAACTCTCCTACCCGACACTATCGACCCGGAGCCATACGATGCCCGTTTCTCCACGCTTGCTGATTGAAAAGCTGAACCCGACCTGCCGAACAGCGCTTGTCGAGGACGGCATTCGTCTATGTATGTCGCGGACGCATTTCTACGTCGAACTCGAACACTGGCTCATGGCATTACTGGGCAATACGAACAACGATCTGGGCTTTATTCTCCGCCAGTACGCCATCGACACGAACAAGGTGAAACGCGAACTCGACGCGGCTCTCAACAAGCTCAAGACTGGAAACACCAGCGCTCCGGGTCTTTCCACCAACATTCTCAATGCGATCCGCGAAGCCTGGATGTTCGGTTCCGTCGAACTCGGTTCGCCACAAGTGCGATCGGGTCACTTGTTGTATGCGATGCTCAGCGACGACAACATGGGCGAACAACTGAAACGAAGTTCGCCGGAATTGGGCCGAATCTCCAAGGAAAAGCTTGCGGCGGACATCCGCGACCTCCTGCCAAGCACGCAAAGCGAGGAGAACGCCCAGGAAGCCTCTGCTGCCGCTGTGGCCTCAGCCACAGGCGCTGCGAGCGGAGGAGGAGCGGCAACTCCGCGCGTGGGCGGCAAAACGCCCGCGCTCGATCAATTTACGGTGAATCTCACCGCCAGAGCGAAAGCCGGCATGGACCCGGTGATCGGCCGCGATGCCGAGATTCGCCAGGTGATCGATATCCTCACCCGCAGACGGCAAAACAACCCGATTCTGACCGGCGAAGCGGGCGTTGGCAAAACGGCGGTGGTGGAAGGACTCGCACAGCGAATCGCGGCGGACGACGTACCGGAGCCGCTTCGCAACGTACAGCTGCACACGCTCGATCTCGGCTTGCTGCAAGCTGGTGCTGGCGTGAAGGGTGAGTTCGAGAACCGCCTGAAGAGCGTGATCGACGAAGTGAAGCGCTCGCCGGTGCCGATCATTCTGTTCATCGATGAAGCCCACACACTTATCGGTGCGGGCGGGCAAGCCGGACAGAACGACGCCGCCAATCTCCTGAAGCCCGCACTGGCGCGCGGGGAACTCCGCACCATCGCGGCCACCACGTTCGCGGAGTACAAGAAATACTTCGAGACCGACGCCGCTCTCAAACGCCGCTTCCAGCAAGTGAAGGTGGACGAACCCGACGAGCAGAAGGCGATCCGCATGCTGCGCGGACTGGTGCCGATGCTCGAAAAGCACCACAAGGTTCGCATTCTCGACGAAGCCGTGGTCGATGCCGTCCGGCTTTCGACACGCTACATGCCGGACCGCCAGCTTCCCGATAAAGCCGTGAGCTTGCTCGATACGGTGTGCGCCCGCGTTGCACTCAGTCAGTCCGCGACTCCACCAGCACTCGACGATACCAACCGCGAACTCGATCACCTCAAGACCGAAATCGACTTCCTCGAACGCGAGGGGCGCGTATCGGCCGGCAACCCGGAACGCGTTGCGGACCTCAAGAGCCGGAAGGCCGTCGCCGACAGCCGCAAGACCGCGCTGGAAGAACAACTCAAGAAGGAGAAGGATCTCGTCGCTCAGATTCGCGAGAAGCGTGCCGCCATCGAAAAGAGCGGCGCAGATGCGCCGGAAGCCGAAAAACTGGCTCTTGCGGAACTCAACTCGCAACTGACGAAAGTCCAGGGCGAGAATCCGCTGGTGTATCCGGTCGTGCATGGCGGCGCGGTGGCGCAGGTCGTTTCCGCCCTCACCGGCATCCCCATGGGCAAGATGGTTCTGGACGCGGTGCAAACCGTGTTGAAGCTTGCCGACAAGCTCGAAGAGCGCGTCGTCGGTCAGAAGCACGCGCTCGAAGCGATCGCGCAGCGAATTCGCACCGCTCGTGCGGACCTCGCTGATCCACGCCGGCCGCAAGGCGTCTTCCTGCTCGCCGGGCCGTCTGGCGTCGGCAAAACGGAAACCGCGATGGCACTGGCCGACCTTCTCTATGGCGGTGACCGCAACATGGTCATCGTGAACATGAGCGAGTACAAGGAGTCGCACAAAGTTTCGCGCCTGGTCGGTACTTCCAAGGGCTACGTTGGCTACGGTGAGGGCGGCGTGCTCACCAACGCGGTGAAGAATCGCCCATACAGCGTGGTGCTTCTCGACGAAGTCGAAAAGGCCCACGAGAGCGTACAGGAAATCTTCTATCAGGTCTTCGACAAGGGCGTGCTGCAAAATGACGACGGCGAGGACGTGAACTTCAAGAACACGATCATCCTGCTCACTTCGAACGTTGGCACCGATACCATCATGAAAGCGTGTGCCGACCCGGACACGGCCCCTTCACCCGAAGGTCTGGCGGAAATGCTCAAGGCCGATCTCCTGAAGGCATTCAAGCCCGCGCTGCTCGGCCGCATGACGGTGGTGCCGTATTACCCGCTCGGCGACACCGTGCTCAAGAAGATCATCGAACTGAAGCTGAAACAGATCGGCGAGCGGCTGAAGACCAACTACAAGGCGGCGTTCAGCTACACGCCCGCCGTCGTAAACACGATTGCGGCGCGATGCAAGGACGTGGACACGGGCGCCCGCAACGCTGACCACATCATCACCGGCACCGTGCTGACGATGATCTCGGCCGAAGTGCTCACACGCATGGCCGAAGGCAAGCCCGTGACGAAGGTCACGGTCGATGTGGACGACAAGTCGCAGTTCGTGGTGGCAGTGGAGTAAAAGAAATCGTTTGACAGCCGCAGCCTTATAGACGATTGCATATGCAATACAATTGGAGCTTCGCCCGTGAAAACAATCAAAGCCGAAAGCTGGGAGCACCTGCATCGAATCCTGTTCGATACAGCAGTGGAGACTGACTACGGTCGCTACCGTTCGAACTTCGCGTTCCGTGGGCTGTCCAAGGTTTATGATCTCTCGACCAGCCTCGTCCGGCTTGGCGGAGAATACGCCCGGTTAGAGGGGAGCCTTCTCCGCAACTTTCGGAAGTACGCCGATCGAGATGGCATCCCCCACGGTTCCGATTGGCACTGGCTTGCACTGGCCCAGCACCATGGGCTTCCCACCCGGCTTCTCGACTGGACATACTCGCCTTACGTCGCGATGCACTTCGCCACGGAAGAGATGCGCCATCTGTGCGAGGACGGGGTGATTTGGTGCGTCGATTTCGATGCGTCGAACGAACTCCTCCCTGAACGGCTCAAATCGATTCTCATCCAAGAGTATTCGATGGTGTTCACGGTGGAGATGCTCAGCCGAGTGGTGAAAAACCTCGCGGAACTTGACGGACTTGAAAAGGCTCACGAGCCATTCGTCATCTTCTTGGAGCCGCCATCACTTGACCCACGGATCGTCAACCAGTTCGCCCTCTTCTCGCTGATGTCTGGTCCAAAAACCCTCCTCCACGACTGGCTGGAGAGCAGGCAGAATCTCTGTTTCAAGGTCATCATCCCGAAGGAAATTAAATGGGAAGTGCGCGATAAACTCGACCAAGCGAATATCTCGGAGCGAATGCTCTATCCTGGTTTGGACGGCTTGTGCCGATGGTTGAAACGACACTACAGCCCCCGCACATGACAGTCCGTCTGTCGCATCACCGGATGGGAGAACCTTCTCCAGCGAGAACCCGCACTTGCCGCCTGCTGGAGCAGTCATTCACCCAATTAACACCGTCGGCAACCCCAGCACAATCACGCCACCGTGGGCGGTGGGATCGCCCATACGTGCGGCCGGTAAGCCACCAATCAGCACCGTCGGCGAGCCGGGGAGCAGTGTATCCGGCGGCCCAACACACACGGCCATGTCGGTCGCCCGAGCCGCAGGCAAACCGCCAATGAGCACCGTGGGGCACCCCGGCCCCGAAATCGGCCCGCCAACGTGTGGGACGAGGACCGTCACCTGCGGGCAGGTATGCATATCGGTGAGACGAGCAGCCGGCTGGCCCATGATGAAACTCCCTGAACGTCTTCTCTCGATAATACTCGCCCCACCGCAGAATTCTTTTCCCACCACCTCTTGAACTCGACGCTCGGCCCTGCGTAGTATGTTCACATCACACCGTGGGAACAACCAATGTCTGCTCCATTCGCCTAGATTTCTCACCTGTACGTTCTTGTCCGACGTGACCTCCCCGCTTCACAAATTGCGGTGCAGGCTATTCATGCGGCTATCGAAGCCGCTCGCCGTTTCCTTCATCCCGATCAACTTCACCCCCATCTCGTTCTCTGCCGCGTAACGTCCGAGCGCGACTTGCTCGCGGCGGCCGATCGGCTCGAACGCGCTGGCGTTCGCTTTGCGCTCTTTCGCGAACCCGATCGCAATAACGAAGCAACCGCGCTCGCCACGGAGCCGCTGAGTGGCGACCTGCGTGGGGTTCTGGCTCGGTATCCCTGTTTAACTCACTCGGATTTGGGAGGATTTTCCATGACGTAGATGCACAAGAGCCGCTGGGGGTTTCACCCCTGCTCGTACGCGGAGTTTTGTGAACTCCAAGTCCTGTGGCGTGCGGCATTGGCGCGCCGACGACAGGTGGCGACGTGGCGTCGGTGGAACGCGAAGCTGCCGCACAACCGCGTCAAACGACCGCGGATTCGCGATTCCAGTGGCCGCGTGGTCGGCTACGCTCTGGGTGTACCCGTACCCGAACCGCCGCTCCCGGCAGTGGCGTGCCGTAAGGTGACGCGGCCGTCGGGCAAGGTGGACGTGGAGTTTGCGGGGCCGAGCGGAAAGGATCTACGCCGGCTTCAGGAAGCGTGTCGGCTGGCACGCCGGCCACGAGCAACCGCGTCGGAAGTGGAAGCACTTCCAGTGACAGCCGCGGAACTGACCGCATGGAAAGCGGCGATCAGTGGATGATGTAGCGATTCGTCGTGATCCGGTTTCAGCCGATCACGACGAACGCAAGGCGCGGTAGCCCCTTTAGCTCAATGGTGAGAGCAACAGCCTCTAAAGCTGCGGATGCGGGTTCGAGTCCCGCAGGGGGCACTCCATTCCATGTTTTCATCGCACTGAAGTTGCTCCATTCCTCACTCACGGCGGTTGGCGGTTGCGCATCGGCTTGTGTTCCGGCGTTCAGTTCGGTAAAGTTTCAAGGGTGATGGACGAAAGCATGGTCTGGCCAGCGATGCTGTTTAATCTCTGTGTCGGGCTATTGCTCGCGGGGTACTTGCTGCGTGCCGTATGGCGTTTTGAACGTCGCGCCGATGCAATCATGGCCAAACTCGACCAGGCGCACGAGGCTCGCATGGCGAGGCTCAACGAAGCATACGAAACGGAACTGCGCAAGTACGACACTGCGCGCGACGAAATTCGTGCTTCGATGCGGACGCAAGTGGATAGAGCCATTGCCGAGATAAACGCAACCATTGTTCCCTGACACCTGGCCCCGGTGCAGCAATATGGAATGGTCGAAGGTTCTCGAACTTCTGTTCATACAGTTTCCGGTTGCGGTGTTGAACTTCGCCGCGGTCTACATCGCCTTCCGGTTCATTGAGCGACGCGACACTCGCCTCGATGAGCGCGCCGACCGAATCCGCAAGGAGATCCGAGAGGAAACCGAACGTGAGATTGCCCGCCTGCGGGAGGCTCACAAAGAGCATATCGATTCAAAGGAAAAGGAAGCCACCCGACTGGGCAATGGACTCTCCAATCAAGTGAAGGAATTGACAGAGAAGGTCGACAAACTACTCGAGAAGCGGAAATGACTGTGATGTGGCCAATTGCGATTGCGGAGGTGACCGTATCCGCCGTGTTCATCGGTCTGCTCATTCGCACGCTGTGGCGATACGAGCAGCACGCGAGCAGGATTGAATTGGATCTCGATCGCTTCCGGGATGAGATGATAGCACTGACGCGGGCGCAAGTGGATAGAGCCATTGCCGAAATGGAGTTGACGCTCGGTCAATCGGCTGGGCGAGTAATCGAAGTTCACGCATCGGACACGTTGAAGCTCACGCAGATTGGCGAAGCCTGCTCGGCCGGTGTGCCAACTGAAGAGGAAATTCGTGCCCTTCCCCGGTGGGCGCGGGTGGCGTTCGCGGCGCGCTGTGCGCGGCGGGTGCTGCCGTTGGTCAAGCACTTCTGGAAGGACTTGCCTGAGTACCACCTGCAAACTCTTAGCCACACAGTCGACACAGCCGAGCAAGCTGCCAGGGACGGAATGCCAGTCAGTGCCCCGAGACCGAGCGCAGAAGTTTTTCCCGAAGCAGCTGATTTCGACGTCTATTCCCCTCTTGCCTATGCCGCTGCAGATGCGGCGGTTTATGCTGCTCGCGCTGCCTCTCTCATAAGCGACACTGCTTCCACCGAAGCTGTTGCAAACGCCATCCGCGCCGCTGAAGGCGTCAGTGATTCCTCCACCCCGGAACAGTTGATTCGTCGCGATTTCGAAATGATCCTTGATCTGGCCAAGGCCAATAACTGGCACGACGATACGCCCGTTTCGCCTTCCGTTTTCGGCCCATTGTGGCCGGAAGGTCCACCGGAGGATTGGCCGAAGCCAGAGCACCCCGCGACCCAACTTTCCTTCACGTTCGGCGTGCCGGATGACATGACGACCGCGGAAGCCATCGAACTGGCGAAAGAGTTGTCGACAGCGCTTTGCGAACTTCACCTCGCGGGGGGTGGACACGGTCTGGCGATTCAACCGCCGCTGGAGATCACTGCCCCCGTTCGTGCGGGTGTACCCGTCCGATGAGCAATTCCGAGCAATCCGACCGACGGCTCAAAGTGACCCTCGTACTGCGCGACGAGAAGGACGACCCGTCCATTCTCGATATCGTTCGCGTCGCCATCGAAGATGGCTTGCGCCCGGCTGTTGGCACCGCAGCCGTCACACCCACAGAACCGAAAGAACCGAGTACGTCACCAGAACGTCATTCCCCGCTTGGCGAGAACCTCGAAACCGCTGCCTGCAAGAGCGTCGAAGAAGCACTGGAAAATGTGATCAAACGATTCCAGACCGCTGGCAAAGAACCGGCCTTCGACCCGGCGAAGTGGGCCGAGCAACTCTCGAAGGTGTGGGCTGTCATTCGCAAGGCCAAAGCCGCCGGCGTTCCATTGTCCATCGGGCCGAATGAAGCACTTCCTCTACCTCCCGAAGAGTAGCCTTCTGTTCGCATTTCGCTCCGTGGATAAGCTACCAACTTCACGCCGATAGTTTTGGTTCCCGCACGGAGCTTCTCCACATGGCCAAGATCAAAGTAAAGAACCCCGTCGTCGAAATGGACGGCGACGAAATGACGCGCATCATCTGGCAGAAGATTCGCGAGAAGCTCATTCTGCCGTATCTCGATATCGACCTGAAATACTACGACCTCGGTATCGAGCACCGCGACGCCACCGACGACAAGGTGACCTTTGAATCCGCCGAAGCGACGAAGAAGTATGGCGTCGCGGTGAAGTGTGCCACCATCACGCCGGACGAAGCGCGCGTGAAGGAGTTCAACCTCAAGCGGATGTACCCGTCGCCCAACGGCTCCATCCGAAACATCCTCAACGGCACCATCTTCCGCGAGCCGATTGTGTGCTCCAATGTGCCGCGACTCGTGAAGCACTGGGACAAGCCGGTGGTGGTTGCACGTCACGGCTTCGGCGATCAGTACAAGGCGTCGGAAATTCTCTTCCCCGGCGCGGGCACCGTGAAACTCACTTACACGCCGGCCGATGGCGGTCCGGCGATCGAGAAGGAAGTGTTCAAAGCGCCCGGCGGCGGCGTCACGATGGCGATGTATAACCTCGACGACAGCATTCGCGGCTTCGCACGCGCCTGCTTTAACTATGCCCTCGGCCGCGACTACCCCGTTTACCTCTCCACCAAGAATACGATCCTCAAAATTTACGACGGCCGATTCAAGAACCTCTTCCAGGAAGTGTTCGACACCGAGTTCAAGTCCGCTTTCGACGCGAAGAAGCTGACCTACGAACACCGACTGATCGACGACATGGTGGCCGCGAACCTCAAGTGGAACGGCGGGTACCTCTGGGCGTGCAAGAACTACGATGGCGACGTGCAATCGGACACGGTTGCACAGGGTTACGGCTCGCTCGGCCTCATGACCAGCGTGCTGATGAGCCCCGATGGCAAGACGGTGGAGGCCGAAGCCGCGCACGGCACGGTCACCCGCCACTATCGCCTGCACCAGCAGGGCAAACCGACTTCCACGAACCCCATCGCGAGTATCTATGCGTGGACGCGAGGGCTCATCTATCGCGGCAAAATGGACGGCACGCCGGAGTTGGTGAAGTTCGCCGAGACGGTGGAGAAAGTCTGCGTGGATCTCGTGGAAGCCGGCAAGATGACGAAAGACCTCGCGATCCTCATCAGTGATAGCACGCCATTCCTGACGACCGAGCAGTATCTCGACGCCGTCGATGCCGAACTGAAGAAGCGGATGGGGTGAATGGCTCCGCAAGCATCGCTGCATCAATCGAAAGAGACGTTTCCACCGTCGTTGAATGCCCACAATCGCGGGATCGTGGCGGGGTCGATGTCATACGCCAGGCCCCGCACGGACCCATCCGCGAACAGGCACGGCATCGACGACGGGTGCGGTGAGCCAATGAAGTACGATGCGTGGTAGGACGAACCCTCCAGAACGATGGGATCGTTGGTATCGCGGACGAAATAGTTCGGGCTGCGAAGGTGGCGACTCGGCTCTGCCGACCAGTAGCCATCGTCATACCAGTGGAAGTTGTCGAGAGGGGCGGCGTAGTCCCGCGGCGCGAGCGCCTTGTGCGCCAGTAGGAGCGTATTCGCGGCTCCGTCGGCGGCCGTCACCGTATTGAGTGGACAGCCCGTCGTCACATCGGGCGGATTCCACCCGCCGAGAATACTCAGCCAACCGAGCGGATTGTCCCAGTTGTATTGGGGGTGGCGGGCCGCGCCGTAGTCAGTTCGCGGGCCAACTTCTGGCCCGCGGCGTGCCGGGCAGAACAACAGCGGGATCGGTTGTGGGTTGGCCGGATCCTGGTTCATCTGCTCGATGTGAGGTAACAAGCTCGTGTAAAGGGTTGGGTGGTCGGCGTCTCCGCCAGCCCACGGAAGCGGAAACTGATGGTGGACATCGTGATATCCGTGGAGGGCGAGACCAAGTTGCTTGAGATGATTGCCACACTCCCCGCGTGCGGCGGCCGCCCGAACCTTCTGGACGGCCGGGAGGAGTAGACCAATCAGCACAGCGACGATTGCCAGGACGACGAGTAGTTCCAGCAGCGTGAATGCCGGGCGGGTGTTGTCGCGGGTCATTTCTTTTCTCCGGGTGGAGGAGGAACGGGTTCCACGGGCCGAAATTCAATTTTTCCTCCCTTTGGCCCTGGGAGCGTCACTGGCCGGCCCACCTTGAGAGCCGCAGCTTCCTTACCGCTGATACGGGGGGCGTACCCTTTGACTTCTGGTGCTTCCGGTGGGCCTGTCACCACTGGCTGGTAGGTGACTCCGTCTTTCACCACGGGTGCTCCTTCGGGGCGTGGGGCGGATTCGGACGTACGGTCGCGAACGGCCGACCAAACCAAAGCGCCAACAACAAAGACAAGAGCAACCGCGATCACCGCGCGGTACCGGCGGCGAGGAGTGTCCGCGCTCACGTTTGGCTCCCTCAATGAAATGAAGAAAGAACATGCTCCGGCTCACTGCGGATCAACCGCGTGCCGCCACTCTCGTATTGCTTGTTGGGGAGGAATTGCTCGGAGAAAAATTGTCTGCGTTGATTTGTCCAGGTTGAGTTGATGTCCTGGTTAACGAACAGATTGCCCAGTGAGGTGAACAATCTTCGCCTGTTACCCCTTCGCAGACCAACGGTGTCAGCGCAGAGCCACCCTGGATAACCAACGTCGTTTCGGGCGCCTGTTCGTTACCCAGGGTGCGCTCGTTTCACTCGCGACCCTGGGCTGTGGAATACAACTCTTTCGGAGTAAAGAGGCAAACCGCTGGTGAGGTCACTTTTTCTTCTGTTCCTTCCAGAACTGGGCTGCCGGTTTCTTGTTGATTGTGGTCAACCCCGGAAATGATTTGAGAAGTTCGGTATCCCGACTCGCGACGAAGTTCAGATCGAGCGAGACAAGAGGCATGCCTCGGAGTGGAGTGAAGTCCGTGATCGGAGCGTTGGTCGCGTAAAGTTCCTTGAGCTTCATGCCCCGGAGTGGAGAGAGATCCCGGATTTGCGTTTCATCGATCAACAACACGTTGATGTCTGCCCCCTTCAGTGGAGAGAGATCCTCCACGGCGGTGCAATTCAGACAGAGGTACTTCAGCGGCAACCCATGCAGTGGCGTGATGTCGAGTTTTCTCCTCACTCCACCGCAATTCAGCACTCGAAGGGGCATCCCCTGAAGAGGCGACAGGTCCGAACCCTGAAACCCCCAAAGCTCAAATACCTCCAGTTGCATTTCCTTCAATGGGCTGAGGTCATTGATGGCCCAGTTGTTGTTCAAGACGAGTTCGCGGAGAGGTAATCCCCGCAGTGGAGTCAAATCGGTGAAACGACCGCCCGAGATATTGACAGTTTCCAGGTGAGGAAGCAGGCGAATGGGGGAGATGTCGCGAATCGGTTTGGCGTCGTTGATCCTCACGCTGACAACCCGATTATTGGCCGTCGCGGTGAAAATCGGGGAGGTCAGGCCGGGGTTCAGCCGCTTGAGTTCCGCGGTAAACACCTCGATCTGTTGCGAAGGTGAAAGGAGCGGATCGTACGGCCGGGTGTATTCCGTCACCGGCACGCGAACCAGCCGAAAGCCCTCGCCCGGGTGCCGGCCCTCCGTTAGGGCCGTACCTCGCCACTTCGCGCGACACGTGTCGGGTTGGTCGACCCAGTACCCGCCCCGGAGGCTGCACTGCCAGCCGGTTGCGGTCAGTATGATGTCGTCGCACAACTCGAACACGTTGCCGTGCATGTCGTGCAACCCCAGCCGATTGGCCGGGTACGACCCGACGGGACACGGTCGGCGAAGGCCCGTCGCGGCGAAGTTCGCCTGGCTCGCCTTCAGTTCCCGGGTGGGTGCGCCAGCATAAAAGTCCTGACCCAGTTCGCTCTCCGGCCGGTTCGGCCCACCCCGGCAGGCGTATTCCCACTCCGCCGCGCGCGGAAGGCGATACACCCAGCCGGTTTCCTTTGTCTGGCTGTTCAAACGCCAGATGAATTCCTGAGCTTCGTCCCAGGACACATACTCCACGGGGAACCGCTTGAGAAGTTCGTCGGGGATATCCGCCACTGCGGCCTTGTCCATCCCGGAGCGCGAAAAGCGGCTGGGGTTTCTCCCCGGCCCCATGACCTTCTCCCAGTCTTCCTGCGTCACTTCGTAAACGGCCATGTAGAAGTCGCGTTCGATCATAACGGTTTCGGCCCCCGCGAAACCATCTCCGCCGCCAAGTCGCGAAATGCCTGCGGGGATGCGCACGAATTTCATATCCAGCGCGTTGATGTACTTGTCCGGAAGTATCTCGGTAGGCTTGGCGGCTGGAGGCACGTTCGGCTGCGGTGCCGATGGGGTCGGTGATTCTGTCGGCTGCTCGGGACTCGTGGTCGGAGGCGTGGTCGGCTGCGTGCTTGGCCAATTGGTCCCAAACAGGATACCCACCAGCATCACGGCGGCCAGAACCGTACCCACCGCCACCCCCACCCACTTCCGCCGATGGCCGATTTGATGGGGAACACGCGGCATCACCGGCCTGCCGGCTTCGAGGGCCACCCGGCACGATTCCAGCAGGTCCGCCACTTCCGCGGCCGTCTGGAAACGGTCGTTGGGGTCAGGAGCGTGAAGCTTGGCGATGATGTCGCACAGCCACTGCGGCGTTTCCGGCATGATCTCCTGAATGGGCCGCGGCGTTTCCTCCGACACTCGCTTGAGTACGGCCAGGCTGTTGGTGGCGCGAAACGGCGGTCGGCCGCTCACCATCGTGTAGAGGACGCTGCCTAAACTGAAGAGGTCGGCGCGGTGATCGATGCGTTCCCCTCTGGCCTGTTCCGGCGCCATGTACATCGGCGTACCGACGATCATGCCACTTTGCGTCAGGCTGGCGTCGTCAGCAGCGCAGGCGATGCCAAAGTCCGTCAGCTTCGCACGCCGAGAAGGCTCCCGTTCCAGTAGCACGTTCGCCGGTTTGATATCGCGGTGAACCACACCGGTTGCATGAGCAGCCGCCAGCCCGCGGGCGATCTGTGCGCCGATGCAGAGCACTTCCTTTACTTCAAGCGGGCCGGTCTCGTCGAGATAACGCTGAAGCGAGCCATCCGGAACGAATTCCATCACCAGATAGGGAACGGGTTGCTCCTCGACCGCGTGGATGCAAATAACGTTGTCGTGCCGGATGGCGGCGGCGGCGCGTGCTTCCCGTACGAACCGTTTGCGGGCGGGTGAGGTGGCGGCCATTTCCTCGGGCATCATCTTGATGGCGACGACCCGGCGCAAGGTGTGGTCGAACGCCTTCACCACGATGCCGAATCCACCTCGGCCGATGGGTTCGAGGATCTCGAAGTGCCCGAGTGCCCTGGTGAGAGGGGGCGGAGTGGGGCGTGGATTGATCAGGACTCTGTCGGTGGGCTGGCCGGCATTTCCATGCAGCACCTCAGTTTTCTGCTCGGAGCGATCAGCCAGCATGATTGAGCTGGAATTTTCACCGCTCGCGGGGGCGAGTGAATCGTTCACGCAGGGCTCCTTCGTCGAAGGAGTGAGCCGAGAATGTTTGATTGGAGCATAGAACGTATTTTTGGCGTGTGCGCAGCGGAACGAAGTGCTTGGCACAGCGTGTGCTACACAGCGACTGGCAAGGCACTCTTGACTTCAGGCGCGGCGTAGATGGTGTCGTCGAAGTCGGCGCTGTTGAAAAACTTGGTACCGCGACGGTGCTCGTACGGGGGCGGAATCGTACTCGGCGCAGTGGGCTTTCGCCGCCGGGCCACCCTATGGAAACACGGATAGTATTCGGGCGAGACGTGCAAGCAGTTCTATTGCGCATCTCACTCTCTGCATGCGTGCCAAGCGGGGCAATTGCTGCGGTGTAACAGACCACATGCAGTCAGGTCGCGGGCCTTCGGCGATGGCGAGTTGACCGCCCAGACCCGCAGACCACTGGAAAAACGGCTCGACAACACGACACCAGACGACACCAGACGAAACAGAAAAAACTCGAAAACCGGAAAATCAGCGGGAAATAGCGGAAAAAAGGCTCGAAAAGGGGCAGCCAGGGGAAGATCGGCCGTGAGCCTACTCCCCGACAACCCTGACAATTTGCAGACAAATTCTGCCACCCGGCCTGCCAGACGAGATACGCCGAGAAAGCAAGCGACAGGGGCCGGCGATTTACCCGCCGGGAGGCTGATCTCCGCAATCGCGAACCTCGCTCATCGACCTGTGTCCTCTAGTGGTCCGCGTGCGGACCGCGGACGTCCCGCACCCTGGGGAGGACCAAGCCATGAGCGACGAAGTCATCAGCGCCCGGTGGGGGAAGAAATCGCCCGCGCATGGCGAGACTCCGGCGATTGCGCTCATTGAGCCCAAGTATCCGCACAACGTCGGCATGGTCGTTCGCCTCGCCTCCTGTTACGGATTGCGGCAAGTGTGGTTCACCGGTGATCGCGTCACGCTCAACCCGGCGCGGGGAGAACGCCTACCACGCGAAGAGCGCATGAAGGGCTACAAGGACGTGGAGATCATTCACTACGAGCACGTTTTCGATCAGTTCCCGGCAGGAACAGTGCCGGTCGCGGTCGAAGTGCGTGCCGGGTCGGAGTTGCTGCACTCGTTCGAGCATCCCGAAAAGGCGCTCTATGTGTTTGGGCCCGAAGACGGCAGCATCCCGCCGGCGCTGTTGCCGCGCTGTCATCGCTTTCTGGTGATACCCACGCGGCATTGCCTGAATCTGGCGACGGCGGTGGCAACGGTGCTGTGGGATCGCGAGTACAAGCGCTGGCTTGCGGGCGAAGTGGAAATGCCGATCACGCCGGGCGACTTCGAGCATCGCGGCACCGCCGCGACCCCCGAAGACCTCGTGTACGGCAACGAATAGCCGCGACCACAGTCGCGGCTATTTGAACAAAAGAATTTGCGAGACTCGTCAGACCATCCGCTTGGTGACTACGCCGCCTTTGGCAGACGCTGCGGCTCGCCTAGCACTTCCGGCAGCTTGAAGTACGACTTGAGTAGTCCTTCCAGCATGTGGGCCGCGTCTTCCCAGGTATTCGGCCGGTAGTGATCGCGAATCAATCGCTCGCGCTTGGCGCGATGTTCCGGGTCAAGTGCCTTTTTCACTCCTTCCACCAGCCCCGCGATATCGCCCGGCGGCACATAGTCGGCGAATTGGCGTCCCACTTCGGGGAGCGAACTGGCCGTTGTGGTCACGCACAACTTGCCGTAAATCAAGCTCTCCTCGACCGGCAGCCCCCACCCCTCATAAAGCGACGGGTAAATCGTGAACAGGCAGTTCTTATATAGCCAGTCGAGTTGCCGATCGTTCGGGTTCTCCTTGATGATGATTTTGTCGCGCACGAGTGGGTCGGCTTGAATGCTATCGACGACCTCCTCACCCTCCCAGCCGATGTTGCCCGCCAGCACGAGGTCCGGAGCACGCTCAGGACCCAGTTCACTCACCAGCCGACGCCACGCCTGATACATGCCGGCGTGGTTCTTCCTCGCCTCGATGGTTCCCACCGATAGGACGAATGGCCGCGGGTGAAGCGGTTGGGCATTGGTTTCGGATGGCCGGATGTCCGAGCCGAGCGTGAACACTTCCACCGGTGCGATGGAGAGCCCCTGCTCGCGTGCATGCCGCTGAATATCCTGCCGCGAATACTTGGAGATCGTCAGCAGCAAATTCGACTCGGCAAGTTGCGTCTGCGTCGTCTCCACGAACGCCTGGAGGAGTCGCGGTTCGGAGAAGTGTGTCGCGAAAATCGGAATCAGGTCGTAAATGAGCGACACGAACTGAAAGTGCTGCTCGTGCTTCACGCGCGTGAATGCATACTTGATGTTGGGGACCATCCAGAGGCCACCCAGCGAGAACAGGAGGTCGCGCGGCCCGAGCCGAACCTCACGGGTGAGATACCCGTGCGGGTATGGTGGGAAGGGGAGCGGAGTCTTGAACAACCATCGCTTGAATCCGCGAATCGTCGTGCGGACTCGCCGGCGGATCGGCATCGGCAGGAACCAGAGCCGCGAGCCCACGCGGCGTGGCCGCCCAGGCTCCTCCGGCGACGGCTTCGGTTTCTTGGTGAAGGGCTTGTCCGCATCGGTGGATTCTGTGGAGCGATCGAGTCCGAGTATTTTTCGCAGCGCCTCGGGATTGACTTCGACCAGTCCGTAGTCGGGCACCAAAACGCAGAATCGCATCCGTGTCCAGGGATTGGCGGCCCAGACTTGAGAAATTTTGCGAATTGTGCGCGGAATTCCGCTGGTGTACTTGTGCGGGAGCAGGACGAGCGCCGAGACATCGAGCCAGAGGGTGTCCACTTCCGCCGCGACCGATGCGCGTGCGGCGACATTGGCACCTGCCATCGAATGCCTCCGAGAATCCTGCCGCTCCCGCAATGCACTCCCATGTGAGCGTGGGAGTCACCACACGGGAGCAGATTGGGCTTGAATCCTTCCTCGGAGATGATCGGACGGTACTTTCGGTGCCTTGAGAAAAACCACTACAATCGCATTTGTCGGCGTTGGCACTCCGAAGCGGCTGTGCAGGAACTGGGCAATCGATTGGCACACTGGCAGGATTCGCAGGTGGCCAGGCTGACCAAGATTGAAGGCTGAGCCTCGCGAAGGCCGACTGTTGACTTCACCAGCAACCTCTGCGATTCTGGACGAAAGACGCGAACCGCGTGGTGGGTCTGGAAAGGAACCGCCCTCTCGCGGTGACGGCTGGCCGTGGACGACGCCCTGCATACCATCTCTCCAGGGCGAGCGAACACGAGTGCTCCCGCAACGCGGATCCCACCTCGAGGTGGAGCTGGAATGCCCGAACCACCAACTACTGGCGACGCGCTTCTCGCACTCGTGCGACGCGCTGAGATTGCCGACGACGATGTGCTGGCTGGCTTCCTCACCCAATCCGGACCGCTTCCGCCCAACGCCTCCGATACTGCCACACGCCTCGTTCAGGCCGGTATTCTCACGCCGTTTCAGGCGAAACTCATCCTGCAAGGCAAACATAAGGGGTTCAAACTTGGCCCCTACCGCATCCTGAACCAGATTGGCGCCGGTGGAATGGGTCAGGTGTTTCTGGCCGAACACGGCGCCCTCCGCCGGCAGGTGGCCCTCAAGGTACTGCCGCCGCGACAGGCACTCGACCCAGCCAACGTCGAGCGGTTCTATCGCGAAGCACGCGCCGCCGCGGCCCTCGATCACCCCAACATTGTCCACGCTTACGACGTCTCCTGCGATCGAGGGACCCACTTCCTGGTTCTGGAATACATCGACGGCGAAACGCTCGACCGGCGGATGGAAGCGAGCGGCCAACTACCTGTTGGCGAAGCAGTGAGTTACGCAGTGCAGGCCGCAGCGGGCCTTCAGCACGCGCATGAAAAGGGGGTCGCCCACCGCGATATCAAACCGGCGAATCTGCTCGTCGGGCGCGACGGCATCGTGAAGATTCTGGACCTGGGTTTGGCGCAATTCTTCGAGGATTCGGCAACGAAGCTCGGTCGCGTTGCTGGCCCGGTGATGGGGACAACCGATTATGTGGCTCCGGAACAACTGATGGGACGCGAGGCCGACCACCGTTCGGATATTTACAACCTCGGCGCCACACTCTACCACCTGCTGGTGGGTCAACCGCCATTCACCGGTTCCACGGCCGCGAAGATGATCGCCCACCAACTCTCGTCGGTCGCCCCCGCGCACGAGCTCAATGCCGGCGTGCCGGAGGAACTTTCCGCGATTGTGGAGAAAATGCTCGCCAAAGCCCCGGAAGAGCGGTATCAGTCGGCTGCGGAGGTGGTGCAGGCACTCATGCCCTTCGTGAGCGCTCCAGACGCCACTGGACGGCGGTCGGGCAAGTTACCGCCGCTGGCGGCAGCCGCTGCGCGCGAGAGTACCGCTGGCCTGGACGTGAAGCCGCTGATCGAAGTCGTGGATATGGCCGTGGAACTGGAACGCGCACGCCGGACCGCAAAACTGGCCATCATGGGAATGATCGCGGGCATCGCGTTTGGCCTCAGCGCGATCATCTTCGCGCTCGTGGTTTGCTTGAAGTAACCCTCCGCCCACTGACTGCGAACTGAAGGCGAACTGAAGGCGAACTGAAGGCGAACCCTGCCCGCAAGGGCAGTGGGTGGTGTGACTTACCACCCACTGCCCTTGCGGGCAGGGTTCGCCTTCATTTGGAACTCTCACGCCACCGGCGGCGCCAGCTCCTCCGGTTTCTCGACGGGTGGCTCCTTCACACTCTCACTTGGGGGGTGGAAGAACAGTGCCAAGATGATCGCTCCTACCGCGGCTGCACCCATCGAATACTGGAAGATGGCCGAGTAATTGAGTGTGTCGCCCACTTTGTAGATCGCTCCCAACTGCCCGCAGATCAAGTTCGCCACGAACGGCCCAACACCAAGAATCAGTACGTTGAAGAGCCCCTGAGCACTACTGCGCACGTCCTTCGGGAAGAACTCGTCCACGAAGATATAAACGGTGGCGAAGAAGAACGCATAGCAGATGCCGTGAACCACGTTGACGGCCACGGCTGCCCACGGTTCGGGATAGAAGGCAAAGACCGTGAACCGTGCGGCGTGCCCCAGCACGCCAACAATCATCGTCGTTCGCCAGCCGAGGCTCTTGAGGACATAGCCGAGAACTAACATCGTCAGAATCTCGGCGAGTTGCCCGATCTTCATGACGGGGGGAACCCAGTTCGCGGGGATGTGAACGGCCGTCTTCAAGAATGACGCGGTCCAGTAGAAGAAACTCTGGTGGACGGCGGCGTCGATGAACGTCACGAAAAACAGAACCGCGACAAAGGGGTGTTTGAGCAACTTTGCAGCCTTGATTGTGGCGAAGGCGTCTTCGCCGGGCGCGGCGGGCTTTGGCGGCGTGTGCGGAAGCATGGGACTGATGGCCGCGAGAATAAACGACGCGATCCCCGCGACCAGGAAGATGTAACGCTGCGCCGCCGAGGCCGCGATACCCTCCTTGGATGTGCCCAGGGCACTTCCCAGCCACTGGATGAAGCCGACTTCTCCCATACTGGGAACCTTCGACCAGTCCACCAGAATGAAGATGAACGGCCAGCTCGCCACGATCCAACCGATGGTGCCCCACACACGCACCGGGCCAAACTCGTGCGCGGGGTCGCGAAGATTCGCAAACGCAATCGAGTTGGTGATCGAAATCGTCGGTACGTAAAAGACGCAGTGTACGAGCATGAGCAGGAAGAACAGCCAGAACGAGGCCAGCGGGGCCTTGGCGTCGCCGATGACCCAGTCGGGCTTCAATTCCGAAACCAGGAAGGTGACGTTGAATCGCGGGTCTTTCAGGTTCTTTTCTTTCCGTTCTTCCTCGGTCGCGGCATCGTATTCCTGCAACTCCTCGTGGAACACGGCCCAGAACTTGGTCGCCGGGCCAAACCCCTCACCGAGTTTCTTCTCCTCCCGTTCCTTGGGTGTGGCCGCAACGTATGCCTGCAACTTGGCCTTCTCTTCCGGGCTCCAGTCCGTCTTGTCGTCTTTGTCGGTACTCACGACGTTCTCGACGAGTACGCGCGTCTTGTCTGGCAGTTCGCCGACGCCGCTCGTGAGAGTGGGCCCTTTCGCAACGATTTTCACCGACGACACTTCACCGGGTTTCGTACCCACCGGTACTTGCAGGAAGAACAGACCGAGAATCGCCGCACCGCCGATCAAGTGGCTGATGCCGAGGAACTTCTCGGCCGCGAAATTTCGGTCGGCAAACTGCGTACTGAAGAACAACGCCACCAGAGCGCCAATGTTGAACGCGCCGAAGATCAGGTCGTTCTGCCAGCTGGCGAACTTGAGACTGGGGATGTAGTCGAAGCCGAGTTCAAACCATGCTCCCCAGATAAAGATCTGCAGGAACATCATGATACACAGCTTGAACCGCAGGGACTTTCCCTGCGGAGGGGTGAGCGGATCGGCGGACATGCGAACTCCGGTTGCAAAAACCACAGCGGGGGAATGTCGCTGAATGTAACAACGGAGCACGCCAGAGGCAACCAGTACACCAGAACGAACAGATCAGCAGATCACGGTTTGGACACGGGCGGGTTTGGCAGCACAACCGGATCGGGGAACGTGAGGTGATATTTGGGGTTGGCCTCGCGTTTCAATTCGTCGAATAGCTTCGGAATTTCGCGATTGATCCTGGCTTCGCTCACCTCGGATAGCAGCAGCAGTTTTTCGGCCTCGAACGACCTGGTCTTGTCGGCCGGAATGACTTCGTCGCATTTCACAACGATAAACCCGTCCGCAGTCGCGATGAGCGGACTGATCTCGCCGACCTTGAGCTTCGCGACGGCCAACGTTGCCGCATCGGCGTCGGGGGAGGGGGTTCGCGGAATGGGGGGAATGATTCCGCGAGTGGCCGCAAGGTTTGGGTTTGATTGCCGCTGGGCACAGGCAGCAAATGCGTCTTCGTTGTTGCGTACCTTTTCGTACATCTTCCGCGCTTCCTTCTCTTCGTCCTTCTTCCAGTAAATCGCGCGGCATTTGAGCTTCTCGCCGTACTTCACCTTGAACGCTTGCCGCAATTCGGCCTCGGTCACGGCCGGCATCTTGGCCTTGCACAGTTGAGAGATCATGAGGCGCGGGGTGATGACATCTTCCATCCATACGTCCAGAGTCTTGCCGTATCGCGGCAGTATCTCCTTTGTGAACTGCTCGCGCGTGACTCCAAGAGCTTTGCAATCGGAATCGAGTGAAGCGAATACGTCCTCGGCCTTGATCGTCCAACCTTTCTTTCCGAACGCTTGCGCGAGGATCTGCTTGTTGACGAAGAGTTCCAGTTCCTTCTTGCCGTAGCGGCGAATGAGATGGTCGGCGAACGCCTCACGCGACACTGGCACATCGCCGAAGATGGTTGCGACGGGATCAGGCACAAAGCCAGCGAAGTCGTAGACGGTGAAGTAGTTGCCCGTTTGCACCGACTTGGTGGGTAGAACCACCGCGTAGGTCCAACTGGAATTGCTCGGCTTTTGCGCAAGTGGCGGTGGATTCTGCTCTCCGGGCGGTTTCGCGGCAAACTGCGGAGTGGTCGCAGGCGGGCTTGCCGCAGCGACCGGGGTTGTTGAATCGCGCCAGGCTCCGAACCCCATCAGTCCGATGCATGCGGCGACCAGCACCGCGGCCAGCTTCCATTTCACGATCATGGTCTTCATCACACCCTCCGTGAGAGACAAAATCCCGGCTGGGACCGCCCCAACCGCATGCGTCAACACCCTCATCGCATTGCCAACCGTGGCCGAGGCAAGCCCCGGCGGAACGGTGGCCGTCAGTCCCACAACCGCGGGGACCACTCCGCGGCGCTGCAACCGCTCGCGGAGCAACTTTCGTCCGCGGGCTAACCGGCTCGACAATGTTCCTTCAGCGATGCCCAGTTCGCGTGCCGCCTCACGGCGGTTCAATCCCTGAATGGCGCACAAGACCAAAGGCAGGCGATAGGTCGTCGGCAGAGTCGCGAGTTCCTCGTCGATTACGGTCGCCGTATCTGTGGGTTCAGGTGGAGCTGTGGGTTCCGTTGTCATGCCGGCCGCCTGCCTTTCTTTCTGTCGTCGTCGTGCTTGTGCTGCGCGAGCTCGCCGCGCCACCCGCAGCGCGACTCCGTATAGCCACGGGCCAAGCGATTCCCGCCACTGGATACTTCGCGCACGCCGAACGAGGACGAGAAACGTTGCCTGGAACGCATCTTCGGCGTCAGGGGTGGAACCCAGGAACCGACGGCAGACACCGAGCACCGCCGGGCCATGCCTGCGAACGAGTTCCGCAAATGCAGCCTGATCTGCAGTGCGGAGAAATGCACTCAGCAATTTCGCGTCCGGACGCGTGTCGACCGTGAACGCTGCCAGATGACTTGCAGCGAGTTGCATAGGAGTCGGCATTACTTCGCCTCCGTGCGATGTCGTGTTGCTCGAGAGTGTATTGCCGCGTGTGGCTCGGCGCGTCCCGATATTTCTGAAGTGGGTAAAAGTGTGGCAAAAATCAATCAGCACACGCGGCAGGGCGTGTGCTGATTGTGGCCCGGCGCATTGATCTGAAGCTCCCTTCACAGGAGAGGAAATTTCGACAGCCGAGGATGTGTTACCGTCTCTCTCGAAGGAATTTTTGGCACTGCTTGAACCCATCCACGAAGCCGCAGGCGGCGATTACGTAATCCTGTGGGATGTACCGTTCAGCAGCCCACTCTCCGTAAGGTCCACGTGACCCTGTTGGTGTTCGGTCCAGCAGATCCGGTATCCGCGCCGGTGACCAGCAGCGTACAACTCCCGACCGTTGCCGTCGTGCTTGGTGCCGTCCTTATCTTCCAAAACCAGATACTCCGGCACATCGTCCGGAATGGTCAGTGAGTAGCCCGGTGGGTCCGCGTCCGGATTTTGGCATTTCCTCTCCTCATCGCTTTGGTGGAGGTGGCGACGGACGGTTGCTCAGTTTGGCGATGGGGAATGGCTTGACGTTCGGTGGGCGGCCGAGCGTTGGGTTCTGCTGGCCCTGGCTCAACTGCTGGACACGCAACGCCGCGTAGTATTCCAGCTCGTTGAGGTAAACCAGCCCGTCGCGATTGAAGTCGGCCCGACCCATCATCCCTTCGGTCAGCCCGAGGGTGTAGAACCCGGCCTTGGTGAGGGGACTTTCCAGCGAGCATTCGCGTCCAAGCGACGACGCCAGCACCACCACGCCGTAATCGTCGGTCATCAGGTCGCGAACGAGATTGTCCGCTCGTGCCGGCTTGATTTCCGTCACTGCGCCGGAGTGACACGCGTCGAGGATGGCCACCAACCGGCCGGGCATGTCCTCCAACCGACTCTTCAACTCCTCGCCCGAGAGACAGGTTTGCTCCACGTCCGGCCCCACATCCACAGTGATGAGGTAGAACTTGTCTGTGTCTTCATCCCGGCCGCCGTGCCCGGAGAAGAATACGATGCCCACATCCTTGGAACTCATCTTCGACTTCAGCCAGTCCAGGCCCTCGCGGAATTTCTGCTTGGTCCCATCCTTATCGAGCAGCAAATTGACTTCGATGGTGTTGAACACCCCGCGCCCCTTGTCCCGAATCGTCTGAGTGAACAGAACGGCGTCGGATGCGGCATAGTTCAGCTTCAACTGACCCGGATAGGCCGATACGCCCACGGCCAGTACGTAAAGGTTCGGAAGCGGCGAAGCGCCGGCTCGCGTGATGGCCACCGACCGCGACATGCCCTTGCTCACCGGCGATTCGGCCAGCACCGCGACGGTGTGCGAACCTGGAGCGAGAGGAACATCCCAGCTCGCCTCCGCCTTCTGGAGCTTGTTAAATCGCTTGACTCCTGCCGCTCCGTTAAATGGCCGGCCATCGACCAGCAAGCGCATTGCCACGATGGGGTTTTTCGCGGTTCCTTCCGCCGTCGCGCGAATCGTAACGGGTTTATCGTCGGCCTTGAGCGGCGCGGTTACGGTCACGTTCGGCGGCAAGACGTCGGCGAGGCCGGTTGCGGCAATCTGGTGCCGTTCGAATTTGCTCGCCATCGCCAGCGCCGTCCGCATGTCGCCAGCGGGAATCAGGTACTTGATGATCGCCGGCTGATAAAGCGAAGCGCGGAACCGTACCGCCGGATGGACAGCCGGTAGATTCGCAATGCCGTTATTCACCTGCCAGGCGATCAATCGCTCGCCGTAAGGCGAACACGCGTAATAACCCTGCGGAGTCCACGCGATCCACTCGCGACCCACGGTGAAAAGCGACAGCACCGGCTCTTTCTGATCCACCGCCCACACGCGAATCACCTGATCGGTCGAACCGCTGATGAAGTACCGGCCATCGGGGGATGGTGCGAGGGCAGTGGTTAGCCCAGTGTCGCCGAAATAGTCGCGAATCAGTTTGCCGGTCTTCGTTTCCAGCAGGTACATCGCGCCGGACCCGCCGACCACGATCCCCTTGCCGGGAATCAGCGTGACGCTGTACATCCGGTCGGCGCGGCATTTGTGTTGGTAGAGCGGTTTGCCGTTCTCGAAGAGCGTGAACGTGAAGAAGTCATTCACCTTGAGCGAAAACCGGCCGTCGTCAGCGACGTAGCGAACGTAATCGGCCTGGATGGGCGGAGGGCCCGGAACGAAGTCCTCCAGGCGGAGAGTGTGTTCCAGTGGGCAGAGCTTATCGGCACCGTGGCGGTTGGTCATGCCCCACGCCAGCGATTTCCCATTCTTACCCCAGCCAACCGCCCAGAGTGCCTTGCTGGGCGACTGAATCTTGCGGAGGATGGTGCCGTCCTTGGTATTCCAGACGATGATTTCGTTTTGCTCGCCGCCAGCCGAGACCGCAAGTGCGCCGTCGGCCGAGCGATTCACCGCCATGACGGTGTTGGTGTGATCTCGAATGATGACCGGGTGCTTCCCGGTTTCGATGTCGGCGATGCCCGCCCAACCGAACGCGGCGACCCCGCCGAACACGACCTGCTTGTCGCCAGGCAGGATCTTCATCCGTGCGACCTGGATGGGCGACTTGCCGTTTTCCAGCGCCGGCGGAACCGTTTTGACCAGCTCGCCGCTGGCCTTATACATGCGCACTTCGCCATTGGTGCAGCCAACCCCAAGCAACTCGCCGTCAGAGGTCCAGTCGATGGCGTTCGACCCCTCCTTGTCCAGATTCACCGTGACGAAATTCGCCTTGTTGGCCAGCGACCAGATCTTCACCTCCCTGTCCATGCTCACCGATGCAAGGATTGCCCGTTTCGGGTGGAACCGCACTCCCAGGATGGGCTTGGTGTGCGCCGGCCGTTCGTACACCCACGTCTTTGACGTGAAGTCGTACACCTGAAGCACGCCGTTGGCGCACCCGACGGCGATCTTCTTGCCATCCGGAGAGAAATCGAGCGAGCGAATCACTTCACGGGCACCGCTCACCATCGTGACCAGCTCGCCGGTCTCGACTGACAGCACATAGAAGGGGATGCCAGACTTGCCGCTATTGAGTGGGAAGCCGCCGACCGCCAACCAGTGGCCGTCCGGCGACATCGCGGCGCCATACGGCAGTCCTTCAATGTCCGGCCCGGCCGGCAAGCGAAATGTGTGTACCGCCTCCCCACTGGCAACATCCCAAATCCGCACCGACTTGTCTTCGCTCACGCTGATGACGCGGCTGGCATCCGGCGTGAAGAAGACATGTTTGACGAACGCGGTGTGGCCGCCCGGATCGAGAACGAGCATGGGTCGGCGATCCACCGGCGGAAGTGGTGGGAGTTCCGGGAGTGGGCCATCCGGTTTGAACGTTGCGGCCTTGGCAAACACGTCCTCGGTCGGCCCCAGCAACACGGGCACGGCAACCGGCGGACCGCCAGGCATACCAGCGGGTAGGCCGGCGGGGAGACCAGGCGGCGATGTTTCAACATTCATCGGCGGGGGATCGGTCGACCCGTCCGGCGGATTCGGATTCGGATTCGGAGTCTGATTTGGGTTCGGATTCGGATCGACGGGCATCGGGGCCGGATCCGGATTCGGATCGAGTTTGGGTGGATTGGTATTTGTCTGGGGTGGCGGAGTCGGTTTAGTCTTGGTGGGAGGATCGGCTTTCGCAACTGGCTTCTCGCTCGGCCCACTGAATGCGACTGCCAGAGCAACAATCCCACCGACTAACAGTAGAGCGCCTCCGATCACACCGATGATGATTGGCGTCTTCGACCGACTCGCGTCCGGCCGGTACCTTTTGGGACGGTCGTCCTCCTCCTCATCGTCTCGGCGGCGCTTGCTCGCCTTCCTGGTTTTGGACGGCTTGCGATCGTCTTCGTCACCTTCATCGTCGCGGCGCCGGGTGGCTTTCCCACTTTTGGCCGGCTTGCGGGTTGCTCGCTCCTCGTCTTCTGCGGTTGCGGAGAACGAATGCCCGCACTTGGGGCAATCGACCTCATGTTCGCCTTCTTCGTCCACAGTCAGCCGAACCTTGGCATCGCATTCCGGGCAGCGTGTTGAGACGTTGGGCATGGACGCACCATGAAGGGAGGGAAGAACACGGGGCGCAACTGAGAGAAGGAAGCGATTCGTCGATTCCGGATCAGAGTCAGGCGTTCTGAAAAGGCGCCGGCCGTCGTGCGGTCGTTAAGAAGACGGACGCAGAGACGCCTTATGTCTCATTTATAGCGTGATGGACGACACAACCACAGGGTCTTCGAGGCAGAATGAGATTCGAGCCGCGACCACAATGATGATCACGGCTCGCGAAAAACTCGGCGGGCGGGGAACGGGATGCCCGCCACGTTCGACGCCGCGTCATGGTTCTATGGGCTTTTCGACCTTGGCAATTGGGAAGGGACGAACGGTTTGAGGACGTCCCAGCGTGGGATTCTGTCTCCCACCACTGAGTTGCTTGACGCGAATGGTCGCGTACAGGTCGAGTTCGTGGATGTACACCACGCCATCGCCATCCACATCGCCATAGCCAGACAGGCCTTCGACGAGACCAAGCGTGTAGAAACCGGCCTTCGTCAATCTGCTCTCGGTGGCGTATTCGCGACCAGCGGAAGCACACATCACGATGACGCCGGAATCCGCGGCGGTCAGGTCGCGGACGAGCGTGTCCGCTGCCGGCGGACCTTTCTCGGCCACAACGCCGGAGTGGCACGCATCCAGAATCGCCACCAGCCGGCCAGGCATTTCATCCAGCCGGTCCTTGAAGAGTTTACCGGACAGAAACGTCACGTGGTCCTCGTCCTTCGGGTCCATGTCGGACGGACACAGATAGAACTGACCAAACGGATCCTTCGTGCCGTGGCCGGAGAAGCTGACGATGCCCACATCCTGCGACGTCATCTTCGATTTCAGCCAGTCCAGCCCTTCCAGCATCCCCTTCTTGGACGCGCCCTTGTTGGTCAGCACTTTCACTTCGATCCGGTTGAAGACCGTTTTCGATTTCTCCTGGAAGGCTTTCGCAAGCATTTCCGCGTCGCTGGCGCAGTAGTGCAGTTGGTTCACGCCCGGAGGGTAGACCGATACGCCCATCGCCAACACATACAGATTTGGCTTGGGTGGTTCGCCCGGTCGTACGCCGATGCCCACCTTCGACATTCCCTTGCTCACGGCCGAATCCGCGATCACCGCGAAGGTGTGGGTGCCCGGCGGCAGAGGTACTTCCCAACTCGCCTCCGCGGTGTTCTGCGCGTTGGCGAATCGCTGCACCCCCGCGCTGCCTTTAAACGGCCGGCCATTCACAAGCAACCGCATTGCGGTGATGGGGTGCTTCGCGCTCGTGGCGGTGGCCTTCACGACGACCTTGTCGCCGTCCAGTTTCACTTCGCTCTCGCCGAAGCCTTCCAGTGTAACCTCCGGCGGCACGACATCGGCGACACTCGTCGTCTGCACGAGTGCCTTGTCGTACTTTTGGGCCATCGCCATCGCCATCGCCAAATCACCCGCGGGGACGATGTACTTGAGCAACGCCGGTTGATACATGGAGGCACGGAACTGCTCGGCCGGGTGAACCAGCGGAACCTTGTTCGCACCGGCATTCACCTGCCACGCCACCAACCGCTCGCCCTGACCGGAGCACGCGTAATAGCCCTGCGGCGTCCACGCGATCCAGTCGTGACCGGAGACGAAGATGGAAAGAAGCGGCTCTTCCTGGTCGCGCTGCCAGATGCGGATGGTTTGATCGGATGACCCGGTGGCGAACAGCTTGCCATCCGGCGATGGTGTCACGCACGTGATGTTACTGGCGTGGCCGACGAACCCGCGAATTTCCCTGAGAGTGGCCGGATTGAGCATCCGCAGACTTTGAGTCGCAGCGACAATGACTGCGTTCCCCTTGGGCAACACTGTGGCGTCGTAAAGCAACTCTCCGGGGGGCGGCGGAACGATCACCGGATCCCGACCCGTTGTCTGCACGAGGAAGCTTCGGGCCTTGACGAGCAGTTTAACGTGTTCGTCCGACTCGACGCGCTGCACGTATTTCGATGGGTCGGGTGGATCGCCAATGCCGAATTCGTCGAGCCGGAAGGTAAACTCTAGCTTGCGGTTACCGTTCTCGTCTGGGCTGTTGCTGTTCCCCCAAGCCAGCGACTTGCCGTCCTTCGCCCATGCAATCGCCCACACCCCCTTGCCGGTACCGAGGAACCGGTTCAGTACCTTCCCCGTGTCCACACTCCAGATGTACGTTTCATTCTGGTTTCCGCCGCTGGTGACGATCTGTTTGCCATCGGGGGAGACATCCAGGGCGTTCACGATGTTGGTGTGTTCGCGGAATGCCATCCGCACGGCTCCCGTGTCGGCGTTGATAATTCCGGCCCAGCCGGTGGATGGCCCGCCACCCCCGGAAACCGCGATTTCATTGTCGCCGGGAAGGAATTGGATCCGGCGGATCGATACCGGCTTTCCGCCATCTCCGATTCGCGGAAGGGTTTTGATCCACTTGCCCTCTTTGGTGTTGAGCAGGATTTCGCCCTGCAGCGTGCCAATGGCCAGCGTCCGGCCATCGTTACTCCACGCCAGTGCGACGGGAGTAGCCTTGAGAACCTCGACGGTGACCTGTTTTGCTCCCTGATTGGTGAACGCCCAGATTTGGGCGATGTTATTGTCGCCGAGGGTCGCAAGTATCTTGGTGGTCGGATCCGGGTTGAACCTGACCTGCATCACTTCCGGATTGCCGGGAAGGGACACGGCGCCGTACTTGATATTCTTGACCACGTCCACGATCTGAAGTGCGCCGTTCTCACAACCGATCGCGAGCCACTTGCCGTCGTTGGAGAAATGCAAGCTTCTGACGGCATCCAGCGCCACATCGAGACGCTTGATCATGGCGCCGGTGTCGGGCGAGATGATGTAAATGGGCACCCCCTTACCCTTGGCAAGGATGCCGACCGGGTGACCCGCCACCGCGAGACTCTTCCCGTTCCGAGAGATCGCCGCCGCCTGGAGCAAACCTTCCTTTCCTGGCCCCGCCGGGAAGCGGATCGTTTTCAGTGTCTCGTTTGTTGCAGGGTTCCAAATTCGAACCGCCTTGTCTTTCGCAACCGTGATGATCCGATCACCATTGGGTGTAAAGAACACATGCCGGATGATGTCGGTGTGCCCGTTGGCGTCGAGCGTGAGTACCGGGCGCATTTTGCGATCCACCAGAGGAGGCAGGGTCGGCAATTTGCCATCCAGCTTGAAGTTCGCGGCACGCACGAACGGGTCTTCGTCCGGCGCCAGTGGCGGAATCGCCGGCGGCTTCACGATGGGTTTGCTCTCCGGCACCAAGGAGCCGCTAATGCGGATCTTTGGCGGTGGCGGGACCAGAGTCGAGAGCTCAGTTTCATCCTTGGGCTTGGTGCCTGTGCCGGGACTTGGTCCTGTGCCTGCGCCGGGGCTTGGACCTGTCGCTGTGCCGGTTCCCACACCGGGAATCGGAGGCTTACCCGTGCCAGTTGCGGTTCCGGTGCCCGTCCCAGTACCCGGGGCCGGGGTGAGGTTGGTCGTGAGCCCGACGGGCGGTGTCTGGTTGCCGGGCTGATTGCCGGGCAACTGCGGTTGCTTCACTTCCGCGACGGGTGAGTTGTCCTTCGGTGCGTTTTTGTCGTCCTTGCCCGAGAGCGCAAAGATCAGAGCACCTAAACCGCCCAGCAACAACACGCCAGCGGCCAGACCACCGATGATAATGACCTTCATGTTGCTGCTGTCAGCCGCGTCGTCCCTCCTCCGTTTTCGTGGGGTTTCGTCATCATCGTCCTCGTCATCGTCCCGGCGTCTGGCTTTCGACTTTTTGGAGGATGCTTTCCCCTCTTGATCCGCCTTGGACGATTTCTTCGCCTTGTCCGACTTGGTCAGCGGTTTGTCTTCTCCGATCTCGGCGGAGAATAAGTGCCCACATTTGGGGCACTCGACCTCTTGTGTCTCTTCGTCCTCCACGGTGAAGCGGAGTCTGGTTTCACATTTCGGGCACTCGACTTTAATGACGGGCATGGGCACACCATGTGGAAGAGAGACGGAAGGTCTGCCACGATAGGTAACGAACGTGAGAATCGTTCGTTTGCGGTCCGAGTCGCATGAACGGACGTTCTGAAATGCTGACCGCCCACGAGGCGGTCGTCAAGCGAAAAGGGCGATATGAGCGGTCTTCGCACTCCCGAGTCGGCACACGGAGCTATACAACTGTGGCCGTTTGGTGAGAGAGTGGAGAAAAGCTGGCGCTCGGGAGAATAGGGAAGCTTTGCTACCTGGAGTGGTCGCGTCAGCCGTTGGTATCCTCTTCTGCGCGGCGTTTGGGATGTTATCATGAAGGAGTGTGCAGCGGCCTTCAATGCGTCCGACAAAAGAAGTAGAACAACCCAACCGATAACTACTCACACGCAATCACCATGCTGCTCAACGGTGCGTTGGACACAAGTAATTCGGGTGTTCTGGCGGCGTCCAATGCTCTGGACGTTACCGGGAATAACATTGCGAACTCCACGACTACCGGGTTCAAAGCTCAGCAGGTGTCGTTCCAGGATCTCCTCTATTCTGGCCTGCAGGCTGCTGCTTCTTCTTCGGGCCAACCTGCGCCCGGTCCCATTCAGTACGGTTCCGGTACGACCGTCGCCGCCACCACTGGCCTGTTCACCCAGGGTGGACTCACTCCGACTGGCCAGCAGTTCGACCTGGCCATTAACGGTCAGGGATTTTTCGCAGTCACGCTGCCCAATGGCACCACCGCATATACGCGAGCGGGTAATCTGACCCAGAACGCCAACGGGCGGCTGGTCACGTCCGATGGTTTCTTCCTTGCGACCAACATCACTATTCCGACGAACGCGAGTTCGGTTTCCGTTGGACCGGACGGCACTGTGACTGCCGTTACTCCCACCGGCACGCAGACGCTCGGCCAGATTCAGCTTACGCAGTTTCAGAACCCCGGCGGACTGTCGCGCATCGGGGATACGACCTTTGTGGCCACTTCGGCGTCCGGCACGGCGGTCGCGGGCGTCCCTGGCACGAACGGCCTTGGCACCCTCACTCAAGGCTCGCTGGAACAGTCGAACGTCAATCTCTCGACCGAGTTGGTGAACCTCATCATCGCGCAACAGACCTTCACGTACAACGCGCAGGCGATCCAAGTTGAGGATCAAATGCTTCAGTCCGCCACTTCGTTGATCCAGTAAGGTAGGTTTCGTAGGGTGGGACAAGGCTTTGCGCAGTCCCACCTCTTTTGTAATGGTGGGACTGCGCAAAGCCTTGTCCCACTACGAAACCTACGAAAGCGATCCAAGTTGAAGATCAAATGCTTCAGTCTGCCGCTTCGTTGATCCAGTAAGGTAGGTTTCGTAGTGGGACAAGGCTTTGCGCAGTCCCACCATTACAAAAGAGGTGGGACTGCGCAAAGCCTTGTCCCACCCTACGAAACCTACTACGAGACCTACGAAAGCTTATCCAACACGTTTTTCGTGATGCGCATCACGGCGGCGTCATTACCGCGCAGACCGAAACTCCAGTCCGTGCTCCCGACCGTGACGACCGTTCCTCCACGCGTATAGGTGCCGATCACCGCGTGGCCGACGCGGCCCTTTTCCCACTTCTCATACCATTCGCTATCGTCCGGGTGCCACTTGGCGGGTGCCGTGGCGAGTACCTCGAAGTTCTTGGGCGTACCGTCGGTGCATGTCGGGAAAGGAAGCCCATCCTTCCAGACCAGCTCACAGCCGTCGCACTCGTAACCCACAACCTTGTAGTCGGGTAAACGTGCGCCGAAGCTCTCTCCGCGCTTCAGGTTGGTACCCGCGAAGAGCCAGTGTTCCGGGCGGTGGGTGGTGTAGGCCCCCGAGCCGTCCATGAACTGACCGTGACTGCGGTGATAGCCGCCCCACAGGAACCCGACGCCCGTGAGCGTGTTCTCCGGCCGAGCGACGAGATAGTGACTCCACAGTGAAGTCAGCGTGCGGTAATCGCCGGTCTTGTATTGCGGGTCATCGCCGAAGGATTGCTTCCAGCACGCCAGGGCCCGGCCATTCTCTTCGCTACGAACCTGCCAGCAGCACGTATTGCCACTGAAGAACGCAACGTTTCCGCCACCGCCGATGAATGCTTCGAGATTGTCCCGCATTGGCGCGGACCAGTATTCATCGTGCCCCACCGAGAGCACGAGCTTGTAGTGTTTGAGCAACTCGGGGCGGAATTCGAGATCGGAATTCACGCAGTAGTCGATGGCGAAGCGGTTCTTCTCGGCCCACTTCACGAATGGCTCCTCCCACCGCGAAAATTGCGAGTATTGCGGTCGATCGAACGAGACGCGGCGGCCCTGAACCTTGTGCCGACCGTGGTAGGCGTAGAGACTGTAGCCACCCCAGTTCGTGTATGCGTTGTAGGTGTTGGTTGCGAGCTGAAGGAGAATTGGCGCGTTCCTCCCCGGCTCCTTTGGCCGCACGACGAAGAACAGCGTGCCAACTGCCGGCTTCGGTCCAGATGATTGTGTCGAAACACGGCACTCATAGTAACCGCTGGGCCAGTCGAAGCCGACTTTCAGTGTGACGGCCACCGGCCACTTGCAGCCACGCGCCGAGGCATCTTTGGGTACTTCATGGGTCGTGGTGTTCACGCCAAGTTGCTTCCACACGCTCTTCCGCTCCAACCCAACGCGGAAGATTTCCAGATCGCATTGCGACGAGGAGATGTGCAGTTTCACTTCGTCGCCGGGAGCGTAACTCAGTTGGTCGGCGTAACCTTCAGGTATTTTCGCAACTGGCTGAGCGTGGACGGATTGAGGAAGCGTTCCCGCGATGGCCACTCCAACTCCTGCGCGGAGCGCTTCGCGGCGGGAAAGAGATTCGTTCATGGCAGCACCAAAGAGACGCGTGGGAAATGACCGCAGTGTAACGCGAAGTGTGAGGATGACAAACGGGATTGTTCTTCACTCGCTGCTGCCGTTGTTGACCCACCGCCTAAGCGGACGGGGTTGCCTGCGCCCACCCCAGGAGAACCCCGCCGGCTCAGGCGATGGACCAGCCCTATGGACCGACATAGACCAGTTCGGCAACAACGGTTAAATACCAGTTCACAAACCCTGTCGTGTGCAAAATCATGTGAGGCCAATTCCCCGTGTTCCGCGATTCATCGACGATATCAGTAGTGATGGCGTTGGGCCGAAGAGCTGCGCGAGGTGCGACGACACAGTCGAGATAGAACGATCACGACTGAAACCCCACAACGCCGAGTGCCCAGCCCGCAATGATGCGAGCCCGGCACTCGGCGTTCACGACTTCATCAGCAAAGACGCCGGTTACCGCGTGGACTTCTGGACCGACGGTGGGATCAATCCTGGGTTGGAGGCAATGTTCTGACCGTTGAGTGTGGTCTGGTGGTTGTAAATCAAGATGACAGTGGGGTCGTTGATGATGCCGTTGAGGTCGTAGGTCCCGGTCCCAACATCAACGGTGATAAACGGCGATGTTGCGGCCACCGAACCCGTGCCCGTCCCACCCACCAGACGCGTCACACGCGTCGCGCTGGCCTGATCCGCAAAGAACTGAATCGTCGTCTTACCCGAGCCCGCAATGAGTGTGTCACCGGCGTTGCCCTCCAACAGCGAGGTTCCGCTCCCCGCCGACAAAAACGACGACAAAGCACCGTTGGCACTCTCAAAGTCGTTGTTGCCACTGCCACCCACCGTCGTCAACGCCACATTCTGATAACCAAACACATCCGTATTCGCATTGCCAGCGTTGACCGTCACATTGAACGAGTTTGGCAACTGCGGTGCAGTGATCGATGTGGCTCCTGTGCCATTGAACGCCGTGGAGTTACCACCCATGTTGAACATGCCGAACAGACCAAACAGCGTGGAGGCTGTCTTGAAGGCGTTGGTGTCGTTGGCTGTGAAGGTGGTCAACGTGTTCTGGAACTTCGTCAAATCGACGATGTCGCTGGCGTTGCCGGACAGGTCCGCTGGTTTCAGGCTCAAGCCGAAGGTTCCAGCATAGTTGCCGGCGGTTTGCTGCACGCCAGCCAAAGAGGGTGACAGATCGTAGACGCTGGCCACCTCCACCGTCTTGCCCTGGCCACTCATGGAGAAGGTGTTGTTGCCGAATCCGCCGATGAAGTACTGGTTCTGCACGCCGCTGGCGATGAACGTGTTGTTGCCCTTCCCACCACGAGCACCGTAAAGGCTCGCAGTGCTCCCCGCGACCAGAATCACCTGGCAGTTGTTGTAAGTTGCCAACAATCCATCTATCCCCGCATTGAGGTTCACTGTAACAGCGCTTGAGAGGTTGCCGAAGTCGAAGAACGTCATGCTGCTTGCGCTAACTCCATCCGTACTGACCCTTGTCTCGTTCGTCGCTTTCGATTGGTCGGCGAATTGAACGACCGAAACCCCCGCAACCGGCGCGTCGTAATAATCGTCGCTAAGAGAGTCACCAAAGGCCGTGACAAAGTACACCGAAGGCGCGGTACCAGAGCCAGCGATGGGATCAAAGTTAAAGCCCGAATAATCGGCGACTGCGCTTTGGCCGGTCCCCGATAGGAAGACCATCTGGCGCAGACCCGGCATGTTCGCCGAGTTCAGTTGAGCCGCCGCATTGACCCCGATGTTGTTGGCATTCTGGGTCGTGTTGTCGACCACGATCTGGTGCAGAGCATTCGTGTTGTAATTACCGCTGACATCCCCCGAGCCGAGAGCCTTGAACGTAACATTGCCCCCGGCCGGCGCTTGTACCTGGATCGTGCCATCGTTGGCTTTGTTGATCGTGATGGTGAGTGTCCCGTTGGCACTGAGTGCCGAGAACGCCGCGGGCACATCGCGTTCCTCGCATCTCTCCAGACTGAGTTTGGCCTTGTTGGAAGAACGATGATCCGACTCTTGCCAGAAGTCTTGGCTCGAAGCGAGCGACAGCAAACGACGAGCGAACCTCCGGAAGGACATCGTTATCTCCTCTGGTCGCACGGATACGACCGCGCCCACTCAAGCAAAGGAGAAGCCACAACTGCAAACTTGCGACCAATCGCAAGGGGAAGGCAAATTCGATTTGTTTTCCCATTCATCCGCAGTAATACGTCGCGCCCGAATTGGACGAACGATCTATTCAGGTGTGCGGCTGTGGCACAGCCGTGACAGAATGCCTCACACGTCCACGCGGCTCCTGTCCGGTACTGCGTGCCGGGTTCGCCTCCACGCGAATCCGATGCACCATATTTTTCGCTGGCTTGTGTCCCTCCCTGCGACACCGATGTCCCTTTCGAACGAAATGCAGCGTCTCCACGGTCAGCGTGAAGTTCATCGATCCGGAGTCCGATGAACTCCACGATGCGGTTACGCTTGGTGAAGTCGTCGGTGATGCCGGGCTCTGCTCCGCATGGTTCTCGACATCAGCGGTACAATTGTTGCTGGAATTAAAGTCAATCAGACCTTGCCTCTGACTGAAGCGTTGATCGTACTCGTGACCGTTCCACTTCCTACGCGGCAACCGGAATAAGACGGCCAATCATTTGCGGCATACTGGAATAAGCACCGAGACGAGGCGTGTCTGGCTGAGCTTGCTCTCAGATCATCGGACGAGTTAAGACAAGTTCACAATGGATCGATCGAAGGCAGAGGAGGCTGGTGATGGGCGTTCTGGTTGGTGGCCGGAACTACTGGCCGGACGCAAAATGTGCAAAAGCGTTCTGGTCGCAACAGGAAGTTCGTCCCTATCGTCAATTACTCGCTGATACACTCGATTGGTGTGATCCTGGCGCCGATGAACAATGGCTAGACCTTGGATGCGGAGGTGGGCCACTTTCCCGAGCGCTCTGGGAACGGACCAGCGGTACGCTCGAGGAGATCCTGGGCCTCGACTGCGCAGCAGTAAACGAGCAGGCTTACAATCAACTCCGGACCGAACTCGCCCCGCACCCGGGAAATCGTATTCGGTTTCTCTGCCACAACTTCAGCCAAGGACTTGATATTCTGCAAAACGAGTCGTTCGATCACGCCGTTTCGGGTCTATCGATCACCTATGCTGAGTCGTACTCCGAGGCGGAGAAGCGGTGGACGACCGAAGCTTACGATCGAATTCTGGCGGAAGTCTGGCGGGTGATTCGACCCGGCGGGCGATTTGTGTTCTCGGTGAATGTGCCCGAACCGAAGTGGTGGAAGGTGGGCCTTTTGTCACTTGGCGATATGTTCCACGCAGGAAGGCCACTCAGGTTCATCAAACGCGCCCTTCGCATGATGAAGTATGGGGCATGGCTCAAGAGAGAATCGCGAATTGGCCGGTTTCACTACCTCACAGCGAATGAAGTGACAGCCAAGCTCGCAGCAGTGGGGTTTAAGCGAATTGAACACCGGTTGAGTTACGCCGGGCAGGCTTATGTTTTCCGGGCTTACAAGCCCCGTTGACATGTTCTCGCATAGTCGCACATGCAATTTATTCGCTCTGACGCCCATTAAGGACAGTTAACCATGCGTGGGCGTGTTCTACCACTCTCCCGACCGCGCCGATTGATCGGCGACTTGATGCACTTTTCGTCGGGTGTCCCAACCATCCCAGTTCAACGGCGGATGGATCTCACCCAGCTGATGGTCGCACGGAAGGAGCATCCGGATCGGCCTTCTTGGTCGGCGATCTTTGCCAAGGCGTTCGCCTTGGTAGCTGCCGGATATCCGGAGCTTCGCCGAGCCTACTGTAAAATTCCGTGGCCGCATCTTTACGAGTATCCGGTGAGTGTGGCAACCATTATGGTCGAACGGCAATATGAGGGCGAGCCTGCGATGTTTGCATTGCGGGTGAAAGATCCGGCCTCGCGACCGCTCGCCGAGATCAGTCAACTGGTTCGCCATGCGGCAACGGCTCCAGTGAACGAACTCAAGAGTTTTCGACTGGCGATGCAGATCTGCGGTTGGCCTCGTCCGTTTCGCCGAATGCTTTGGTGGCTGGGCTTAAATCTCGGCCGGCAGCGGGCCAATTATTTCGGCACGTTCAGCGTCACGGTGTATTCATCTCTGGGAGCCGAGTCGTTGCACCCGCTTTCCCCGCTCACTGCAACCTTGAACTACGGCGTGATCGCGCCCGATGGGATGGTGGATGTCCGACTGGTCTACGACCATCGAGTGCTTGATGGAGCCACTGTCGCCCGGGCCTTGGCACAGCTCGAACAGGTGCTGAGTACTGAAATCAGTGTCGAATTGGCACACCCCTTTCGGGAATGTGTGAGCCAACCTGCTTCGCTGGATTTGATTGGACGAACAGCTTAACTTGTACCAGTCGACTCGTTCTCAGGTCTCCACCTCTCCACATGACGGGATTCCACCAGTGGCATTTCCGCAAGGGAGCCAAGCTAGTTCGATGCTGCTGCCCTGAAAGAATCCGCATCCGCGCGCCGTGGCGTCGAGAATCAGGACGTTGTGACTCGAACTCATCACTTGTGATTCCGGGTGACGGTGTCCTGAGCCATCGCGATCTGTCCGCTGGCGGGCACCTTATACACCGAGAAAGTTGCAGCCACGTTGGATCGGTCGCTCCATGTTGCAATCGTCGCGCCCGAACGGCCAAAAAACCGGAATGTAAGATTGTCACTGCGACCAGTTCGCCTATCTCAGTGCTCTTTCTCTCAACCCAGAAACGTTGGAGAGCGATTGCCGCTCGCAAATGAGGTGTCACTGAGCAGACTCTTCACCATAAACGCATCACTTCCACACAAACGAACACGGTGAAGACAGGAGAAACAAAGAACAGAACCGCGATTTTCCGTTCTCGCTATTTCTGATTCTGGGACAAGCTCCTTTGCGAAGCGGAGACCCCTATCGTGGGAAATGAATTTGCTGGAATGAGATGAAGCGCATTTTATAATTATTTTTGGCACAGTTTCGGGTGTTTGGAGTGAGCTTTGCTAAAATCACGTCGCCCACGCTGGTCACTTGGCATATCCCCCTCGCCCATCGATTGATGAGGCTGACTATGAACTGGACCTGGCGTTTGCAGGCGCGGTGCAAGTACCGCCCTGTGGCTCGTTCCTCTCGCAGTTCTCTCGTTCTCCACGCTGAACAACTGGAAGATCGCAGTGTTCCCGCCGTTGCCACTGTGAACTTCAACCCCTTCCCCGGTTTTTCGGGTCAGGTGAATGTCGCCAGCGGCGACGTCAACGGCGATGGCGTCCCCGACATCATCACCGCCGAAGGAGCCGGAACGGGAGGACAATCCGAAGTCCGCATCTTCGATGGAGCATCCGCTCGCCAGGGCAAGGTGGTCCTGCTTGCTGACTTCTTTCCTTACTCCAACGCCGCCGGTGCAAGCCAGACGCCCGGGTTTGCTGGTGGAGTGAATGTGGCAGCGGCCGACTTCAACGGTGATGGGTTCGCCGAACTCATCACGTCACCTGGTCCTGGCGGCCAGGGCCACGTGAAGGTGTTCAATTTCCACGATCCCGCCACCGGACAATTCCTCGGCAGCAACCCAATCCTGGAGACCAGCTTCGTTGCCTACCCCGGCTTCAACGGCAACGTCAGTGTGGCGGCGCTAAGCCAGGCTGGAGGAGCACCGCTGCTGATCACAGCGTCGGGGGCGGGGGCAACGCAGGCCGACATCCGCGCGTTTGGGAGTCCCTTCACAATCGGTTCGGTCCCTGTCGGCACATTCGTGCCGCCGGTTGCGCAGACGTTTGTATTCCCCGGTTATCTCGGCGGAGTGTCGATTGCCACTGGTCAGATGGCTGCCAACGCCAACGGCACGCTCTTCATTTCCCCGAATGTCGGCAACTCGGTGATTGCTCCATTCAATCTCACAACGGGAACGAACGGATTTGTAATGACCCCGTGGATGCCGTTCCAGACCGGCTTTGCGTCACCAACCGACGTTCGACTCGGTACGGGACAGATACTCGGCAACGGCGTGGACCAGGTATTGACGTCATCCGTCACCCCCAACGGAACCACGCCCATCTCGGTGTACTCTTTCACCAATGGGACTGCCACGGCACAAACTCCGCTGACCAACTTCCAGGGCTTCGGTTTCTTCGGTAACGAGTGGTTGGCAGCGAGTACGTTCGCCGGGAACACCATCAACAATTCGATTCCGGGAGTCTCGCCGCAATCACTGGTTCCCGCGACGTTAACCGGCGCGGCAGCAGGATCTCTATTGGCTGGGAGTACGACACCAGGCCTGTTACCCATTGGCGGGCCCGACCCCACCGCCGTCACGCCAATCGAAGAACCCAGCACGACACCCGTGATGAGTCCACCGCCGCCGCCACCGCCAAATATCGCCACGACCATCCCCACGTCCGGGCAGGTCTAAGCATCGGGCCAGGGCAGTTTGTAAGGTTTTTCAACGAGCGGCGACCGCAAGGGAGCGGTTAACGCACCCCGCTCCCTTGCGGTCGCGGCTCGTTGAAAACTCACACGTAACTACGGCCATCTACTTCGTGTGAACCGAGCCATTGAACGGGTCGGAGATGATCCTCCGACCCGTGCGCTTTTTCCTGATACATTCTTTCCCGCCACGGCCCTTCCCCACGCTAAGCCGACGTTCTACCGTATGTGGAAATGATTCGTTTCAAATGAGAATGCGACAGGCCGCATTCTCGTTACTCCGTGGCGGGAAGCATGGGAACAGAGCGCACAATTCTCTTCGTCTACGGCACACTCAAGCGCGGCGAGCGGAACTTCCGCCTGCTTGCGGATCAGGAATTCATCTGCGAAGTCACCACCGCACCCAGATACCGCGTCGCCGATCTCGGTCCATATCCGGGGCTGATTCGCGACGATGCAAACGGCCTCGCGATTCACGGCGAACTGTTCGCAGTCAGCGACTGTTGCCTTGCGGAACTGGACGACTTCGAGGGAGTGGCGGGACCGTTCGTTCGTGAGCCAATTGAAGTGGCCGGTCACGAACTGGTATGGGCGTACTACCTGAACACGCCGATGCCAGAAGGGGCGAAGAGCGGCGATCGCTGGCCGCTCAAGAGTTGACATCACGATTTCTGCTTGGCGGGCGGGGCAGAGGCAGCCGGATTTTTTCCCGCCGATTCATCCAGAGTGCCGACCGAAAGAAAGAATGCAAAGAGAGCTAGCGGCCACAACTGCGACAGGAGGCGCGGAAGCGAACTCTCCACGTGCCATTTCACATCGTGCGGTGTGACAAGATAAGCCGCGTAATAGCTGGCCACCATGATTGCGAGGAGAGCGAGTGGAGTTGCGGTCCCGGGAACTCGCTTCGGCGTGAATCGAACGATGATCGCGTAGGCAACCAGACCCAGCAGAGGGCCGGCGCCGAATTTCCACACATCCCGCCCGATGCCGCGCAGAATTTCCTCGTGTCGGTTCAGGTCCGTGATGCGGTCGAAGGTGGAAGACCCCTGACCGGCGATCAGGTCGTTGGGCGGTGCCAAGGCGAGTTTGAAGTATAGCAGGGTGAGTGCCGCCGGCACGAGTCCCAGCGCGAAGCTCGTCCACTCGCGCATCACTTCTGCTCGCGGCCGCCCCCGCGCTGTCAATCCCCGAACGATCACGACGGCGACGACAAGAACCAACCCCTCATTCTTCGTCCAGGCGGCCAGACCAACCGCCGCGCCGGCCGTCATTGGCAGAAGCCGGGATTGGACGCCTGGCCCGTCGCTAATGCTTCCGGCTCGTTGGTTGGATGCGTCGTGGATGACGAACGCGACTGCCGTGGCGAGCGTGTAGCAGCCAAATGGGATGTCCGCTCCCTGCCAGCCGATGTTGAACACATACTCCGGTGAGCAGAGCAACACAATTCCGGCCAGCCAGCCCTGCCCACCACCGCGGAGCGCATTCAATCCACCAATCAGGATCGCAGCGGTCAGCCCGGCATACACCATTCCCACAAGGGCGGGCGCGGCAGTGGATTCCTCACCCAGATACAACCAGCAGCGGGCGACCTGAGTCGGCACCAGAAGCGGGTAGTCCGTGTGCCAGATGAGCGGGGAGAAGGTGTCTCCCCACCCCTCGGTGGTTCGGTCCAGGAATCGCGCCCGGAGATTCCAGATTCCGATGGCGTCGATAAAGCCGTGCGGTTCCCGGTTGGACTCCGCGTACGTGTAATTGATGGCGACAAGCACCGCGACCGCAAAGCCGATCCAGAGCCAGCGCCCGATCCGATCTGATTTTGGGGGTGGAAGCGCGACGGTAGTTTCGATGGTCGATCGCCCCCGGTAGGCGGCGAACGTACAACCAGCGAAAGCAATGATCTCCAATACGACGAAACCATCCCCCGGCCGACCGGCGAGGGCATATGCCCAGAAATACAGGCACGAAGATAAGCCCAGCCCCAATGCGGCAGCCAGCGCGTAGCGAAACGTCATCAGACCAGAGGGAAGGCCCGACGCGATCGGCCAGACATAGCGGAATACAACTGCTCCCGCGACCATCGGAATCGCAAGAGCAAACAGAAGAGTCACGGGCGCGGCCTCCGTCGGAGAGCCACCAGACCGCCTTCCGTTCGGACGAGGATGGTATCCCGCTTCCCGTCCAGTTCCAGGACGGCGGGGGCCGCAGCATACTGAACGACGAGGAATGTGTAGTGGGCGTCGTAGCCCCACTTGAGTTCGCTGGCGGTCTTGTCGTGGTAGCCGATGATGCCCTGGGATGGGAGTTCGGCCTTCGCCGTCAGCGCGTTGACTTGCTTAACGATCTGTACTGTGTAGGAATCCGTCTCCGCGGCGGACCAACTTGCCGCGGAGCGTTGAACTGTTTCACCTGCTCCAACCAGACACCCAATACCCAGCACCCCCCCTCCAACCAGCACACGCCAACTCATGGATTCTCCGTGTGTTGTGGCTGTGTTGAATCCTCGGGTCGGTTGTCGCGTGGCTCTATGCTTTGAATCAATTTCTCTGCTCTCGCGACAACCTCAACCGAGGATTTCAACACAGCTTGTGTGTTGTTGCAGGCGTTTACAACCCCAAAACGTCGTTCATAGTGTAGCGACCAGCCGGGCGGTTCGCCATGAACTTCGCGGCCAGCAGAGCGCCGCGAGCGTAGCTGTCGCGATTGTGACCCTTGTGGACCAGTTCGAGCGTTTCGCCAATGGTCGTGAAGACGATAGTGTGCTCGCCGACGTTATCGCCACCTCGAACCGCATGAATGCCAATCTCGTCCGGCTTCCGCTCGCCGATGATCCCTTCGCGACCGTGGATGAATGTGCCGCCTTGGACTTCCTTGATGATCTCCGCGAAGCGCATGGCGGTTCCGCTCGGTGAATCTTTCTTGAACCGGTGGTGCCGTTCCACAATTTCCGCGTCGAAGCCCTTTCCTTCCAGCGCTTCGGCCGTGAGACGCACCAGTTTGAAGAGGAGATTGACGACGAGGCTCATATTCGGGGCGAAGAGCACGGCAGTCTGGTGAGCCGCCGCTTCGATCTCGGCTTTCTGTTCGTGGGTGTGCCCTGTGGTGGCAATGACGATGGGAATCTGTCGGTCCACGCAGACCGGCAGCACGGCCATCGTGCCGGCGGGCGCGGAGAAGTCCACCAGACAGTCGATTCGCAGGCCAAGCGGGATGTCGTACCGAATCGGCACGCCCATCTCGCCGCACATGGCGACTTCGCCCGCGTCCTTCCCCTGAAGTGGATTTGTTGCAGCGTCGATGGCAGCGACGAGTTGCAATTGCGGGTCGTCCTTCGCCAACGCCACGAGCCGCTGACCCATCCGCCCGCACGCTCCGTTAATCGCAATGTGAATGTTCATTGGGAGTTCCATTGAAGGCAGAATGGCCACAAAGAAGGCAGAAGACAGAGAACAGAAGACAGAAGAGCCGCAGATAAACGTGGATAACATGGATCAGAAACAACACAGAATTCAACTCTGTCTGATCTGTCTTATCCGCGTGATCCGCGGCTCTTCTCTCTTTGTTTTCTTTTGTGCTTTTTGTGCCTTTTTGTGGCCATTCTGCTTTCGGTATTGCTCACGCGTTCTGTTCGATGGCTTTCACGATGGCATCCAACTCGTTCGGCACTTGCACGGCCCGGTTCGCGAAGGCGACCGACTTCACGCCGCGCTTACCGAGCTTCGCTTCGAAAGTGGCTGCGTCCGCGGAGTGGTACGCGACTGTTTCATCCGGGTCTTTCAATACATGCCCGGTAAGGATACACACGACGCGTTCGTCCCGATCGATTACGCCCTCGCGGACCAGTTGGCGCAAGCCCGCGACGCTGGCGCCGCTGGCCGGTTCGCAGCCCAGACCGCCCGCACCGACCTGAGCTTTCGCGTCGAGAATGTCGGTATCGGCAACGGCGCGGACCACGCCGTTGCAGCGGTCGATCGCTCGCAGCGCCTTGGGCAAGTTCACCGGTTGGTTGATCTCGATCGCGCTGGCCAGCGTGTCGGCACGCTGGCGGTTGGTATCGAGCGCGGAGTAATACGCGTCGATCTTTGGGTGGTCGGGTTTCCCTCCGTTCCAGCGAAGTCTCTGCTTCTCGACCAGTTGCGAGAAGGTATCCGCACCGGCGGCATTGATGACTGCCACCCGCGGCACACGCGTAATGAGACCCAGTTCGGCCAGTTCGCTGAATGCCTTGGCGAAGCTCGATACGTTGCCGAGATTGCCGCCCGGCACAACGATCCAGTCCGGCACTTCCCAGCGCAGCGCTTCCAGCACGCGAAACATGATGGTCTTTTGCCCCTCCAGCCGGAAGGGATTCACGCTATTAACGAGATAAATGCCGAGTTGCCGGCTGACTTCGCGCACGCGGCGCAGAGCGTCGTCGAAGTCGCCGTGGATCTGGATTGTGAGCGCACCATGCTCGAGTGCTTGCGAGAGTTTCCCGTAACTGATCTTTCCGCTGCCGATGAAGATGATTCCACGCATCAGTCGCGTGGCAGCACAATAGATCGCGAGGCTGGCGGAGGTGTTGCCGGTGCTGGCGCACGCGGCTCGCGTTGCCCCGGTCATGCGGGCGTGTGTGAACGCCGCACACATGCCGTTATCTTTGAAGCTGCCGCTCGGGTTCATCCCCTCATACTGAAGGAACAGCCGACCCGCATTCAGGCCGGCGTAGGCCGCAACCGCATCCGCACGCTGGCAAAGCGTTTGGCCTTCACCGATGGTGACGACGCTGCTTTCGGGAGCGAAAGGAAGCAAGGCGCGGAAACGCCATACGCCCGAGAAATCGAGCGGATTGCCGCGATTCGCCCAGTGCGATTCAAACTGACGGAGCGAAGCCGGCACCGGGAGCCGGCTCCAGTCGTAGGCAACATCGACTAGCCCGCCACACTTGGGACACTTGAACGCCGTATCCGCCAGGTCCGCGGTTCCGCCACAGGTGGGGTTGATGCACTTTTGAAAAGCAAGGTCTCGCATACCTGCTTTTCTAGCAGGTCGGGTGCGTCACTCCACCCCCAGTGCGGCAAGCACTTTTGCGGCGTCCTTCACCTTGCCGGCTTTTGCGAGCGATTCCGCTTCCGCTGGCGAAGCGACGAATTCCCCCGTGGGTGTGACGATATGCCAGTCGGGTAGTTCATCTTTCCCCGGCGCTGCGGTGAAGAGCGTGGCCTTCGGCACGCCCTTCTCGGTGGTGTAAACGTGAAGATTTCCAGATGACCCCCCGGCGAATAGTCGTTTCCCGTTCGCCGAAAAGGCCATCGTCCGCGGTGGCTCGCCTCGATTCTGCTTTCCTTCGCCGAGCAGCCACTCGCTCCACGCCGGCCTTTCTGGGTTCCCCTCCACTTCCGGACTGCCATCCGCGTTGAGCTTCAGCACCTGGGTAGCAGGTCCATTCGGCGCTCCGCCACCAGACACAATCAACTGGCGGCCGTCTGGCGAGACGATCGGCGGATTGGCGAAATCCCAGATTTCAAGGGCGCGCCACTCTTTCTTCTCGGTGAGAATGCGCACGACGTAACTCTGCCGCCGCTTTCCGGTCGGCGAAACAGTTACCGCTCCCTTCCCATTGGGAAGAACAACCATCCAGCCGCCGGATTCGCGAATGATCGCACCCGGTCGGATGAGCCGCTCCCAACTCTTCTCCTTTTTGCCCGTGGCCAGGTCGAACTCCGCATACTCCGTTGGCGACACCAGGACGAGCCGCTTCGAATCAGTACTGAAGCCTGGCGCTGCGCGAATAGTCCCGACCGCCTTCTCCACCTGTTCCGCGTGTTTGCCGGTTTCGGTGTTCCACACTCGCCACCGTCCACCCACATGCTTGCCAGTATCCTCAGTTTGCGAACGAGTCGCTACCCAGTTGCCGTCCGGCGAGATAGCCGCGAGCGCGAAGTCCTGTTCTGGCATATCGAAACCGTGCAGTCGTTTCTTCGCGGTTGTGTCGTGGACTTCGATGCGGGTGACTCGCCGTCTATCGCCGGCAATCAGTACGAACCGCTTACCGTCGGCGGTCGGTTGAATTGTCCAGACATCACTCGGAAGTCCCGAAATGACCGTTTTCAAGCCGGGTTTTGCCAGATCCCAGACACAGACGTACCCGGTTTCCTTCTTCTCGTCGCTCTTCATGGCAACGAATAAAAGTCGGCCGTTGGCCGATGGCGCGAGGGCCGTGACGGTCGGACCGGCGCCAGCCGCGGGGAGCATGGCAAGGAGCGAGGCGGCAAGGAACATTTTGACTCCTCCGGTAACGCAGGCGAAGCCGAGTATACCGGTCGATGGGTAACCACGCTGTAACGAGTACCCTACTGCACAAATGCCTCCCGCGTGGTATAAGAGTGACAACCCACTGGGGAACTCGCTATGCCAGCGCACCTGCTCTCACTCGCCGATGGTCCCAGTATCCTCATCGACAAGCCGATTCTGCTCTTCGGTCGACACGAGGAGTGCGACGTTCAGTTGAACTCGAAGAAAGTCTCGCGACGGCATTGCATTCTCGCCCAAGTGAACGATTACCTCGTCATTCGCGATCTCGGCAGCACCAATGGCGTGCGCATCAACGGTGAACGAGTCGCGGAGGGGAAGCTCCGCCCCGGCGATGAACTGCAAATCGGTAACTTCAAGTATCAGGTGTGTGGCGATCTGCTCGGCCGATCAAAAGAACACGCCCCTGCGGATGAATACAAGTCCGTCCCGCACACAGAACACGAAGAGTTGCCGGCCAACGGCGAGATCAATTCCGAAATCAACGGAGCGGAGAAGAGCGAGGACGACTCGTCGGCAGATTGAAGTGAGAAAGCAGGATTCACCGCAGAGGGCACGAGAGGGCACATGAGAGAAAAACAGAGAAGGACAGAGAAAACCAAACTCTTTGTTTTTTCTCCGCGCCTCGGTGCCTCTGCGGTGAATCTTGTTTTCTGCCTTGATCGCATCATTCGCGGATCAGTACATCCAGTCCGGTTGCGTCGGCGGGGACGGTTGCCGTTGCAGCGGGTCGATCGGCACACTTCCAGGTAAAGGTCGGCGGGAGGTGCGCGTGCAGGTATGACCTGGCCGGAAGCGTTACAGTCCTGCCCTCCAGTGTGAGCTGCAAGTCGTACTTCGTGTGGTTATAGAAGCCAATTTTGCGAAGCCCGGCCGTCGCAACTCCCGCCGCCGGGAACACGCTCACTTTCAATTCGCGGGCCACCGAAGTGAGTGGGCTGGACCGGGCTTCGACCGTTTTCGGCGACGTGCCTGGGGCAACGGGTGTATCGGGGGGCAGGGTGAGCGGCGGCAGCGCATCCGGCTTTTTGGGCGCGAGACTATCGGGCGGAGTCAGCACGTCCGGCGAGGGAGCTGGCACCGGCACGGCCGACATTCCACCGGGTCCTTCCACCGGCGACACTTTTGGTTCCTTGCTCGGCGTCTTTGGCATTTCCGGCGCGGGAATTTTCGTATCGGGCTCAGTCGGCAACACCAGCGGCGGAAGTTTCTCATCCATCCCGCCTTTGGGCAGTTCGAATGTAGGGAGTTTGGGTTCCCCGCCAGGAGATGGTGCCCCGAGCGGCGGGAGTTTCGGCTCCTCGACCTTCGGCGTACCGGCGGGTGTTGGCGGATCGGACTTCAGGTTCTTGGGAATCTCGAACAGTCCGCCGCGTTTCGGTTCCTTCGGCGTAGGTTCGACTTGCGGCTTCGTGAGTGGAGGGGTAGGGACTTCTGTATTCCCCGCTGGGCGAACGGGGTCAATTTGTGGCGGTCGTGAAGGGACGGGTTCCGGCTTGGCGATTTGAGGGGTCGCAACACCCGTGGGGTGAGTGGGTCGCGGCCGCGAACTCTCGCTCTTGGGCAGGACCGGGTGAACTTGTGGGGCCGGCACGGCCGCTGTGGGGTATGGGGGCCACGGCTGCACGTAAAGCGGTTGCGGATACGCTGGCTGGCAGTACACCGGCGGAGCGTAATAGACAGGTGCGTGATACGCCGGTACGTAATAGGGTTGATGGTAAACCGGCGTTCCCCCCTCCGGCCAGCACGCCGAGGCCCAATCGGGGATCAATATCACCGCGGCCAACGCAATAATGCGCAGAAGTCGCTTCATGGCGGATTCCTTTCCGTTGTCTATCCTGGCAGAACAGAAGTTGTAACTTTTTCCATAGACGGGATTCAAGGCGAACCGTCTTAATGGGGAGGATTTCCGATGCGACGGTTCTGTCTCGCGGCGGTCTTCCTTCTCCTCTTCGCCGCAATCGCATCCGCGCAGCCGCAATCACCGCGACTGGACCCGGCCGATGTCCCCACGCTGCGCTACGAACTCGGCCAGCGGCTCAAGCGGTTTGAAGCCGCGTGGGAGAAGCAATCTGATCCAGAAGCCCGTCAAAGAGCCCTCAAACACATCGAGAAACTCACGCAGCAGTTCTTTTCGTTCCAGTGGGGGGAAGTGGGCCGCTCGCTCGATCGCGCCACATTCGCACTCGGTTCGGACATCGAACCGGCCCTGAGCCGGCAGTGGGCGTGGAGCCTCTACGCGGTCCCAGAAACACGCGTGGTCGATGGAGGTGCCAAGGAACTCGCCGTCACGATCAAGCAACTTTACACCGCGAGAGGGGACGTCCCGAAGGGACTCGAAATACAGCTCTGGTTCACCAATAAGCAAATCACGAAGCTCACGCCCAAGGAATTCCCTCTCACGGTGAAAGTCCCACTGCCGCCACTGGGAGACTTCGCGGGGCTGGACCGCAAGCTCTACTTCATGGTGGAAACCGGCAAGGAACTCCGGCACACCGCGCTTGGCATCTCTCAAATTGCCAATCTCGATACGCGGCTGGAGGCGCTGAAGAAGGGCGTGGCGGGCTTTGAAGCGACCGATTCCATCGAGAAAGCCACCGCCCGCGACCGCAGTGTGTTGCTCGCCGATCTTGCGAAAGGAATCGCTCCGGAAACCGATTTGCCCGCAGCCAGCCTGCTTGCGAACGCGGAGGAAATGCTCGGCGCGAAACCTGTCTACACGACTGCGAAACCGGGCCAATTCTGGCTGAGTGTCCCGACCGAGGCGAAGAAATCGACGGCGGTTCGTGTGTTCGTACCGCGAGGACTGGACGAGAAGAAGCCGGTTCCGGTGGTCGTGGCGCTACACGGTGCGGGCGGTTCGGAAAACTTGTTCTTCGAAGGGTACGGAGCCGGTCGGATCGTCACGGAGTGTCGCCAACGCGGCTGGTTTCTCGTTGCTCCGCGCAGCGGATTGACCTTCACCAGTGCTCCACCCGTGCCCGCGATTCTCGATCAGTTCGCGAAGCGCTATCCGCTCGATTTGAAACGCGTTTTCATCGTCGGGCACTCGATGGGGGCCACGCAGACTCTTCAACTGGTACAAAAGTACCCGAATGCCTTTGCCGCCGGGGCTGTGCTGGGCGGGGGAGGAAGCGTGCACAATGAGAAAGATCTGGCGGCGTTCCCGCTATTCATCGGCGTGGGGGAGAAGGACACACTCGCTCTCCCGACGGCGCGCGGATTGAACAAGGCCCTCATCACCAGCGGCACAAAGAAGGTGAACTACAAGGAATACCGCGTCGAACATATGATGATTGTTCGAGAAGCGCTGCCGGATGTGTTTGCGTTGTTCGATCGGGTCGCGGATGGTAAGTAGTTTTACGGCTGCTTGAAAGCGGAGGATCAGCAAGCAATCCTCGACTTCTGATCTCCATCCTCCCCGCCCAAGCCCACCCCTGAAGGAGTATGCCATGCGCCGGGTTTCCGTTCTCGCTTTCGCGATCGGTTTGGTTGCCCTCTGCGGCACCACGAAGGCCGACGAAGAGGCCGACAAGAAGGCCCTCAAGGAACTGGAAGGCAACTATCTGCTCGTCGGTCTGGAAAGCAAGGGCTTCAAACTGACCGAGGAGGATATCAACAAGAACATCAAGGAGGATGAACGGAAAATCGTCATCAAGGGCGACCAGATCATCGCCACGAGTGGTGGAAAGGAAGACCCGGCAACGATCAAGCTGGATGCGTCCAAGAAGCCGCCGCAGATCGACATCACCTCCACCAAGGATGGCAAGACCGAAACGAACTACGGCATCTACAAGTTGGAGAATGGTGTCCTGACCATCTGCGCCACCGAGAAGGGCGAAGCGAAAGACCGGCCGAAGGAATTCAAAGCCGACGACAAATCGCTCATGATCGTTCTCAAGAAACAGAAGTAACGCATCCACGATTAAAAAGACAACCTAACCCCCGCCCCTTCCCTCAAAAGGAAGGGGCGCCCGAGTCTTTCGCCCCTCTCACTTTGGGCAGCTCGCGCAGCGAGCGGGGTAGGATTCCCACCCATACCTGACAGCATCGAGCGGACCCTGTATTGAGAAGGACCGATCATGATTCGCTTCGCTGCGGCCTCCGCCTTCCTGATCCTTGCATGCACCTGCGTCGCTGCCGATGAGAAGGGGACAAAGGAGCTGGAGGGGACATACAAGGTTCTTTCCGCCGAAGTCGATGGCAAGGCCGCCGAGAAAGCAATTCTCGACATCATGACAGTTACGATCAAGGGTGACGAATTCGTCCTGGTGGCTGGCCCGAACGAGAAAAAGGTCGCCAAGATCAAAGTGAAACCCGACGCCAAACTCTCGACCATCGACTTCATCCCGCAGGACGGCCCGGAAAAGGACAAGACGTTCCCCGGCATCTACAAACTGGAAAAAGGCGAATTGACGGTCGTGCTCAGCGAGAAGGACGATCGACCCAAGGAGTTCAAGGCGGGTGAGAACGTGATGCTCCTCCAGTTGAAGAAGATCGAGAAGTGACCTGCGAGTGATTCCCGTGGAACGAGTTGCCCATAAACCCGATTCTGCACTTGGGCTTTTCCCGCCGAGCATTTGCGCAGTAGGCTTACCACAACGGCGCGGACAGCCAATCCCGCTTTCGCCTCTTTACTGCTTCCCACGTTAGCCTCCGGGGCCAACCCGATATGGAAGAATTCCTCTCGCAGGTCTGGACGATCATCGTTACGCTCATCGACCCGCGAAACCTGAGCCACCCCGATATGTTCCAGCAAGCGCTCAACCAAAAGGGCGTGTTCTGGGCGGCGCTGGTCGCGGTCACACTGATCGTCTTCACCGAAACCGGCCTCCTGGTCGGTTTTTTGCTCCCCGGCGATTCGCTGCTCGTCGTGCTCGGCATCGTTGCGCAAATGAGTGGCTGGGAGCTGTGGCCGTTCATCGTTTGCTTGTGTGCCGCGGCCGTCCTCGGCGATACGGTGGGCTACTGGATTGGCTACAAGGCCGGCCCGGCGATCTTCAGTCGCCCCTCCAGTCGATTCTTCAAGCAGGAATATCTGTTGCGTGCCAAAGCCTTCTACGAGAAGCACGGCGGCAAGACGATTATCCTCGCGCGATTCGTGCCGATCATCCGCACATTCGTGCCGGTCGTCGCGGGGGCAGCGCGGATGGAGTACCGCACGTTCCTCTTCTACAACGTCTTCGGCGGCATCGCCTGGATTATCAGCATGTTGCTCTTCGGCTACTACCTCATCCCCATCGCCAACCCGCCGATGCAGAAACTCCTCGGCGATCCGACTTTCACGTGGGCCAAGCACATCGACAAGGTTGTGGTGGTGGTCGTGTTCCTCTCGATCGTACCAATCTTGTGGAAGGCCGGAAAACACTGGCTGGAGAAACGAAAGCTCGCCAAACTGGTGACGCCGACGATGCCGACAGTGGGTGCGCCCAGCACGGAGGCAACGGCCACTCCCGTCGTTTCAGTCGCGAACGAACCCGCCCCCAAGCCGACAGTATGACCCGCGAATTTCGGGAGGGGCAGTTGACGACTCTCACGCGGGGAGTGCAATTGGATGTGCAGCGTCCAACCGGGTGGAATAAAATGATCCCATCAACCTCACCCCGGAGTTTCTCATGCGTTACTTCTCTGGCTTGCTTCTAACGGCCACCTTTGCGTTCCTCGGCACCGTCCGTGGCGAAGATAAGCCAGTCGTGGTGAAGCTCGACAAGCTCTCGGCCACCGCGCCCGCCACCTGGAAAAACGAGAAGCCGACAAATCGACTGCGGAAGTACCAGTTCAAACTCCCCGGCGCGAAAGATCATCCCGATGCTGAACTGACGATCATGGGCGAGAGCCTGCCCACCCCCGAAAAGAACTTTCCCAAGTGGAAGGTGATGTTCGATGCTCCCGAAGGCAAGACGGTGGACGACATCAGCAAGACCGCGAAGTGGGAGGTGCCTGGGGCGAACGTGAACGTACTCGATATCACCGGCACGTGGAAATACAAGGAACGGCCGTTCGATCCGAAGTCGAAACTGATGGTTCTCGACGACTGGCGAGTGATCTGGGTGATTGTGGATGAGAAGGACAAGAAGGGCGAAGTGACGGAATCGACTCACTTCCGCCTCAGCGGGCCAGCACCGACCGTGGCCGAACACGCGAAAGAATTCGAGAAGTGGATCAAGTCGTTCAAATAGACCTAATACCCGGTAGCAAAATGAAGTGAGCAAGTGATCGAGGAATGAGACGGAATAAATCAGAACTAACCCCAGAGACACAGAGAAGACAAAAGACAGAGAAAGGCCAGAAGATCACTTTGACGGGATAACAGGATGAACACGATGGATTCTGATCGGGTTGGATCCTGTTATCCTGTCCAATTCTCTGCCTTTGGCCTTTCTCTCTGTGTCTCTGGGGTTAGTCCTGTTTTCTGTGTCTCGATTCACGCGGTGCCGAATTGCCGGTCACCCGCATCGCCCAGACCGGGAACGATGTAGCCCAATTCATTCAAGTGCGAGTCGACCGCGGCGAGGAAGATAGGCACGTCCGGATGAGCAGACTGAAGCGCAGCGACGCCTTCCGGGGCAGCAATGAGCCCCGCGAAAAGTATCCGCGGTGTCCCGGCTGTTTTCAGAATGTCGATCGCCGCGATCGCACTGCCGCCTGTGGCGAGCATGGGGTCGAGGACGATCGCCACGTCCATATCCGGCTTCGGCGGCAGCTTGTTGTAGTATGTCACGGGTTTGAGCGTTGCGTGATCGCGATACAGGCCGAGGTGCCACACGGCCGCTTCCGGCAGCGCTTCGAGCATCGCTTCGGCCATACCCAACCCCGCGCGCAGAACCGGGACCAACCCGATGCGATCCACAATTTGCCGACAGGTGGTTTCGGCGAGGGGAGTTTGCACCGTCACCGCCGTGAGCCGCACCTCGCGGGTCACTTCGAAGAAGAGTCCGCGCGAAATGGCCGAGACGAGTTCGCGAAACTCCGGCGGCTTGGTATCGCTTGCACGCAGGCGTGCCAGCTTGTGTTGAATCAGCGGGTGCGTGGAGACATGGACGGGTGCGGGCATGAGGATCCTCAATCAATTCTTGGCGAACGGCACGGCGTAAGCCGAGTAGAACATAACTCAGCTTACGCCGTGCCGTTCGCCAGGTTAGCCGAGTTGAATGCGTGGGGGATCAATTCGCGCACTGTGTACTTCACCACATCGCCCCGCAGGTTCGCAAGCAACACCTCCGCATCCGGAGCAAATTCCCACAGCAATTGCCGACACGCTCCGCACGGTGAAGTGGGGATATCGGTGTCGGTCACTACTGCGACGCGTTTGAAGCAGCGGAAGCCGTCGCACACGCCGCGAACAATCGCGGCACGCTCGGCACAGATAGTGAGACCGTAGCTGGCGCTCTCAACGTTGCAGCCAGGCACAATGGTGCCGTCCAGCGATTCCAGCGCCGCCCCGACCTGGAAGTGCGAGAACGGAGCGAATGCTTTCGCTCGAGCGGCTGCCGCGGCGGCAATGAGAGGATCCGACGTCATCGCGAAGGTTCCCTCGCCCTGTACTTTCAGTCCCACTCCGGCTTCATTCTAACAGGCTCGACTCACCTTCTGGTCATCACGAAGCGGCCGTGGTCGCGCGGGCTGGTGAAGGTGGCGTCGAAGTTCGATCCCGTTGCAAGCGCCGTGGTGCGATAAGTTCCGCGCGGGCCCAGCGGCCGTTCAGCCGAAAGCATCACCACGCCTTCTCCACCGCCAACAATCTGCATTGTCGTCGAGTAGCGGAAGGGAATCACTTTCGCGAATCGCCCACTGAAAGTCACGCGGTAAGCATCGCATCCGCGGGGCTTGAAGGTCGCGTTCAGTGGACCATTGTGACCGTTCTTGTCGCTGACCCAATATCCGGACCATTTTCCCGTCAGGTCCGGAGTGTAACCGCCCGGCATCTGCGCGAAACTGACGGAGGGCACCACAAGAACCACAGCGAGCGTTAACAACTGGCGCATGGATCACCTCTTGGTTACGACAGGCCGCTGACCTTCGGCCTTGTGTCGATTTTTCATTTGCCGTAAGACGAAACACTGTGCCGTGTATAGTCTGATATTCCCGCCCAATGCCGTCACATCCTCCCTCCCGACGGCAAGTGCGCCCCTCTCACCTTCTCCCACGTGCCCCGCACAATCGGGGTGTCCCCTCATTCCAGTCATGGGTGATGCTGCATGCGCCGAAACGCTTTCACGCTCATTGAGCTACTCGTGGTCATTGCGATTATCGCGATCCTGATCGGGCTTCTCTTGCCCGCGGTCCAGAAGGTTCGCGAGGCCGCCGCACGCATGTCGTGCTCCAACAACCTCAAGCAGATCGGTCTGGCCATCCACAACTGTGCCTCGACCTACAACGGCAACTTGCCCCCCGGGATCGGTGGATTCCCCAATGCCACCGCCGGCCGACCGCCCACGGGCGGCGGGTGGGGCGGGTTGCTCTACCACCTCCTGCCGTACATCGAACAACAGTCGCTGTACAACCAGTCGTTGACCTCGGCCGGCGGATACGACGTTGAACTCGGTGGTGGGGGAGTGGTCGAATCCTCACGCGTGAAGACCTATGTCTGTCCGTCCGACCCGACCGCAACAACTACCAGCGGGTGGGCGGTGGGTAGCTATGCGTACAACGGAATCATCTTCAAGAGCGCCAGCCTCGGGCTGCCCAACCTTCCAGCCACGTTCACCGACGGTACCTCCCAGACACTTCTCTTCACCGAGCAGTATGGCGGAGGGAACCCAAGCTTCCCATCAGGGTACAACAGCCTGTGGTGGTGGGATTACAACAGCTTCCAGACTCCGAAGGGGAACGATGGAGACTGCGGAAGCACGGGATTCACCGGACAGAACTACCTTCCTCTGTTCAGCACGAACGTCAATTACTGCATGAACAATACCATCAACCTCAGCTGGACGACCGCGAGTGCGTGTATGTGTCGGCCCGTTGCCCTGCACTCGACAGTGATCAACGCCGGGTTGGCTGACGGAAGCGTGCGAACGCTGTCATCGGGGGTCACCGGGGCCTCGTTCTACGCCGCCAGCACGCCGAACGCGGGCGACATGCTCGGTTCGGATTGGTAACCCGTCGCCGGGTCGAATGCCGAACCTCGCGGGTTGATCCACTTATTCTCCAGCAGCCAATCCACGCCCGTCCACTCCACTTGCTGACGCAAGTGGGGTGTTTTTGGGTTACTCTGCGCGTTGTGTCGACTGTGCTGATTGGGTGAAGCTTATCGACGTGAAGGATAGGGGTTTTACTCCGAAGGAGTTGTATTCCTCAGCCCAGGGTCGATCGCGTAGCGAGTGCACCCTGGGTTACGGTCAACACCATCGGGCGTCATTCGTTACCCAGGGTGCGCTCGACCCTGGGCTGAGGAATGCAACCCCTTCGGGGTACAGAAAGCCTGTCCTCTGTCCTCTGTCTTCTGCCCTCTGCTCTCTGCTTTCTGCTTTCTTATTTCCCAACCCACTGAAGCAACACGGGGCTGGGAACCGCCATTTTCACCACCATCTGTTGCGGCGAGCCTTTGGGTTTGGGCTTCTCCGGCGGTTTCATTTTATCGTTCTGCTTTTCGTCTTTCGGCTGCTCCGCACGCGAGAGTGGTTTCGCCGGACCTTTGATTCGCCGGGCTGGTTTCTCCGCTTTCTCGGGCTTCTCCTGTTCGTCGATCGCGTCGAGGCTGAGGGTCATCGCGGCCATACCCACCACAGCGCCATACTTGTTGAGCACCGGCGCGCCGCTGGACCCGCTGGCGTATTCCGCGGTGACACCCATCCACTTCTCGCGATCGCCATCGTCGTTCTTGTTCGTGCTGTATCGCGTCACGGTCCCCTGCGTGTAGAGATAGAAGAGGTCGCCGGGATGACTGATGACGCCAACCCACGAGCCGACCTCCGCGAAACCGGTTGCGATTGGTAGTGGGGTCAGTCCCTTCGCACTGATGCGAAAGATAGCGACATCCGCGACCTTGTTCCCGCCGAGGAAATCGATGACGGGGTAGACCTTCCCCTCATGATCGGCAGCGCCGAACACTTCATCGGGCTTCTGTTTCTCGAAGACGTGCCAGTTCGTGACGAGGACGCCATCGGCAGCGAGCACCCAGGCGGAAGCGTAAGTGCCGACCTCCCACGAGCCGTCTTTCTTCGGGTACAGGCTGCCGACGACGAAGATGCTCTTCACCGCGCTGCGATAGACTTCTTCGGCGGAGAGTACCTTGTCTCCCGGTTTGGCGGGCGTGATGTCCACGCGGCCGGGCTTGAGTTTGGCGAGCAGTTCATTATGAGCCAGCGTCTTCTTGTCTTTCGCGAGCGTTTCAATTTGGTCGAAGAACTTTTCGTAGAACGTGTCGTCGTCGATGAACTTCGGCTCTGCGGTTGCGGCTGCGGAGGGGGATGCCACTTGCGGCGGCTTCGCCGGAGCAGCCACGGCGAAGATTCCAACCCAAATCGCCACGATCCAAAAGAATCGGCTCATCGAAAACACCTCGCCGGTAAGCCGCGACCCGCAGAGCGGGCGGACTCACTCCACCCGCTTTGCGCGGGTCAGAGCGTAACCTTCTTCGAGTCGGCGCGTCAACTCCGGGAACTTGTCGAACAGACGCTTCGGCGGGCGTTTCGGCAGCCGCGTCAGTGCGTAAGCCGTGAGGAGCGGCAGTGCGATCGTCGAATCGACGTAACACGTCACCGAGTCCGGCAGTTTGTCAGGATCAACCTTACCCCACGTCATCGCTTCGCTTGGCGTTGCGCCGCTCAGTCCACCGGTATCCGGGCGGGCGTCGGTGAACTGCAGGAAGTAGTCGTGCCCGGCCTCGGTGAGGCCAAGCACTTCCTGAATCTGCGGTTCCGTTTGCAGCATGAAGTTCTTCGGACTTCCGCCGCCGAGGATGAGCACCGAACTGGTCCCACCGCTGGCTTTCGCATCCCACACCACCGCGGCAGACTGGTTCACGTCGCGCAGCGGATCAATGCGGAGTTTCCCGCCTTCGAGCATCAATGCGGCAAGGTTCATGCCGATACTGCTGTCGCCGGGCGAACTGGTGAAGACCGGCACGCCACAGCGGTAACACGCCGCGAGCAGGTTCTTTCCGCCGCGGCCGGTTTGCTGCTCGCGCTCCGCGAGATACTTGCCGACGAGGTTGTGGAACTCCGCCGTGCCCATCGTTTGCTGAAACGCTTCGCCGCGGCAGAGTGTGCGGAAGAACTTGTCTGTGCCGAGCAGGTTCTCGTAATCGAAAACGATGTCGTAGATGCGGATGACCTGATTTTCGCGCAGCTCCATGTCCGGCAAGTTCGGACCAGCCTGATAGAGATCCATGCCGAGCGCGTAGTGCGTGTCGTGGTAGAGATTCGCACCGGTAGAGACGATCCAGTCGATGAACCCGGTCTCTACGAGCGGCACAAGACACGACATGCCCAACCCCGCGGGCGTGAGCGCGCCGGAAAGCGCCAGACCCACCGTGCCGTTGTTCGCGAGCATCTTCCGCACGAATAACTGACAACCTTCACGCAGTCGCCCGCCGTTGTACGACAGGAACGCCGAATCGATGAGATCCGCTGCCGTTACGCCGGTGGGTACCGCGGCCGGGTCGATACGCTCGCGACTGATCTTGTGCAGAAATTCCTTGTTCGTGTCGGTCCCGGCGTGGCGTTCGTAGTGCGGCTTGTGTGGATGCATTTCAGGTTTTGGGTTTTGGGTCAGGAGACAAAAGACAGAACAGACAATTGTAGTCAAACGGCCAGGCTTATCCGGGGCGACTGTGCGTGAGTTCGTGCAGGACGGAATCGTATTCCTCGGGCGTGTTGATGTTCTGAAGCGAGGCAAATGTCGGGTCGATGTCCGCGAGTTCATCCGCTCCGATGAACCGCGTGGGGATCGCGTTGAACAAGTCCATGAGGCGAAGCCGATTCGCCGCGAGCATTTCGCGAACCTGCGGAAGCACGGAGACGCGATACGCCGATGCAAGCGGGTGAAGGCGACCGGCGAGATGAGGAACGGCAGCGAGAAAGCAAGATCCCCTCCCTGCGGGAGCAGGCCCCGCTCCCTGCAGGGAGGGGGAGAAAGAGGCGAGCGGAGAAGCAAACAACTCCTCCGACCCTTCGATACCTTCCTCCCCCTCCCTGCAGGGAGCGGGGCCTTTGAGTACCGCCACCACCCGCCGCACAAACTCCGGCTTCAATAGCGGCACATCGCACGATGACAAATACACCGCCTCGCACTTCCCGCTGAGCGCTGCGAGGCCCGCAGCCAATCCGCCGAGTGGGCCACAACCCTCCGCTTCATCGCGAATAATCTCCACTTCTGCCGGCAGTGGAGGAACGTCCTGCCCCCGTGCCGCGACGACAACCACCGGGTCCACGACCGCGCGCACGATGCGCACAATACGCGGAAGCATCAGCTCGGTGCCGAGGGGAAGCCACGCTTTCGGCTGGCCCATGCGTGACGAACGCCCGCCGCACAGAACGATTCCTCCTGTCCGCATTGCTCGCACTCCGCACGCTTTTCAGATATGGTATGCGGCTAGCGCATTCTTCTGCGGAGTCGCCTTATGCCGCGATCATTTCGGGTGGGCATCGTTGGTTTTGGCATGTCCGGAGCCACCTCCGCCTATCTACTGGCACGCGACGGGCACGCCGTCACGCTAATCGAACGTACACCGGAGGTTGGCCCCATCGGCGCGGGAGTGCTACTGCAGTGTTCTGGGCAGGAAGTGCTCCGCCATCTGGGCAAGCTCGATCACGTTCTTGCGCACGCGGCGCCGATTGATGAACTGTACGCCCGACACGCGAAGAGCGGTCGCACACTCGTTTGTAACAGGTATGGCGACTACGCTCCTGGCTTCCGGGCGTACGGCGTGCATCGCGGCGTGTTGTTCAACACGCTCCATGATCTGGTGCGTACTCAACCCGTTGATGTGCGACTCGGACGCGAGATTGTGTCGCGCGAAAGTACTCCCGGCAGTGAGGTATTGCTCGTCGATTCCAGCGGGACGCGACACGGACCATTCGACTGCGTGATTTGCGGCGATGGCTCGCGTTCGCAACTTCGTCAGGTGTTCGGCTTCCAGGCATCCGTATTGAAGTATGACCACGGAACGCTCTGGGCGACCGTTCCCGGTACGGGGGTGCCGGGGAAACTTCTTCAGGTCGTTCGCGGAACGAAACAACTCTTTGGCCTGCTGCCGCTGGGTGACGAACTGGTAAGCATCTACTGGGGCTTGCCCAATCGCGACTTTGAAGCCGTGCGGAAACGCGGACTGGACGCACTCAAGCACGAAATCGTCGAGTTCAGCCCAGAAGCCGAGGAACCGCTGGCATGTCTGCAGGAGTTCGATCAACTGATTCACACGACGTATCAGCACGTCCACATGCGGCGGCATCACGACGACCGCGTCATCTTCATTGGCGACGCCGCACACGCAATGAGCCCACACCTGGGGCAGGGGATTAATCTCGCGATGGTGGATGCGTGGCGGCTGGCGGCGTGTCTGCGCGAAGCGGACACACCCACGGCCGCATTCGCGGCGTTCCGCAAAATGCAGCGGGGATACATTCGCTATTACGCAACGGTGACGTGGTTCCTCTCGCCGTTCTTTCAGTCGAACTGGCGTATCCTGGGATGGGGTCGCGACATCGCACTGCCGATGCTGCCGTGGATCCCGATCGTGAAACGGCAGATGCTACTGACCGTGAGTGGGCTGAAGGGTGGCTTTCTGAAAGGCCGGATAACTGTGTGAGAGCGAAAAAGCCGCCCGGCAAATGCCGGGCGGCTTTTATATCGGTCGAGCAGGGTTTGTGGTGGGACTGCGCAAAGCCTTGTCCCACCCTACATTTACCAGCCCCACCCACAATTACCAGTCGCTCGGCATCGGGTTGCCATCGGCCGGAAGGATGGCGTATTGCCAGGAGAGCTGGCTCAACCCGCTGTTGAGAGACCGGACGCTGCCGTCCATGAGAAGAGCGTTCGCCACGGTGGAGTGAGTGGCCTGTGCCCGCGACCGGTCACACGCATTCATACCGGGGGTGATTCCGAACTGAGGCGGCAGACTCCAGTTGGCATCACCGGCGGTGTACCCGACCTCCGGGTTCCACGTCTGGTCGCTCCAAGTCACTGTCCACAGTCTGGCATTGTTGCCGGTATTCGCGCCGCCAGTGGCGTTCGCTCCATTACACCCGGCAAACACCTCGGTCGCCGCGATCGTGTTCGAAGTCCCGTCTGGGATGTTGCCAATGTTGTATTGCGCGACGCGGCTGCCATTGGTCACCGTTCCCCCGAACAGAGCCGCGTTGGCCGCGTAGCTTGTCCCCGCCCACCCCGTGTTTGTGCTGGCAACACCGTTCTGGAGAGTCGAGTCCGACGGGCAACCGAACAGCACGAGATTCATGTTCTGAATCAGTCCGCCCGTCGAAAGTGTGGCGGCGTAGCTGCTGCTGTTGCCGTTCGCCATGCAGTAGGTCACGCCAGTTTGATAAACGGCGTTTTGTTCGATGTAAGGCAACAGGGTGAAGTGCCACCACCCGCCGTACTGGAATATCGGGGAGCCAGAGGTGGAGTATTGCGCAAGCAACGGCGGTAGTTTGTCGTTGTTGGCACTGGCGTAGTTAGCGACCGCCAGACCAAGTTGCTTGAGCTGGTTCTGACACTTCATGCGTGCAGCAGCCTCGCGCACTTTTTGCACGGCAGGGAGCAGCAGGCCGATGAGGATCGCGATTATCGCGATCACAACGAGCAGTTCGATCAGCGTGAACCCACGCCGACTCCGAGTGCGTGTGGACATACGTGGAAGTTCCTTCGAAAAACAGAAAAAGGAGGGACTATACCGGTGACCGCGGGGCGATTGGAAGGCGCAAGGCGCGTGCAACAATAGTTGCTCAAACGGCACGATCGTACTCTAGATGACATTCTAAATTGTCGCAACTCGATTTTTGTTATCGCGACTATGCTCACGCAATTAATAATTTAATACGGTTATCAAATTGTCTCATCTACTCGCAAAATGTTTGATCAGCTAATAACTATTCTTCCGCGCCGGCTCAGGTGAATGGCAAGATTCACTTCCTGATAACACATGTTTCGCTGAAAACAAACGAACCGGTACTTTGGCGTGCCGGACCGTGCAGGTGGACATGGGAGAGAACCCTTGAACAGAAAAAAACGAACAAGAGTGATAACGCACGAAGGAGGGGGACCTATCATGCAGTTCGGGCGGGCGATCAGGCGGGAAATTAACTAATTATCGTCAATATTACGTTCCGTAAATCGTGTTGAATGTGTGAGGAAATTGACCCGACTTCGATGAAGTTTTTCATGAATAATTATCTGAAGTTCTTTATAATTCGATACACACTATATCTTGTGTGTCAAGCGTAGGCAAATCAAATTGGTTCCGCTGAGCCAAAGTCCGAACACTCTCTGCTCTTTTCTGGTTCATGTTATGAACGCGGCAAGGAACAATCGGCGAAAGTAAACGCTGTGGAATTTAAAAGATGCGACTCATTCATAAAATCGTCAGGGCGTATACGATTCGCCTTTGCGTTTCGCGTATGAAAACGTGGTGAGTGACAACTGGACGAGTAATACCCACGTGTCTCGTTGTCGGAGGGAATGACCGAAGTGACAACCAACTTGTGAAACCGGGCAAGTCAGTGCCTACCCGTGCCCCAACTGTCAACCACTTGATAGTTGAACGGGCCCATCGACTGGCACAAACCTGCATGGCGCTCCCGAGAAAGCGGAACGAGCGGAGGCTTCTGGAAGCCTCCGCTCGGGCAAACGGGTCACCCCGCAGTCGCATTACCAACCCGACGGGAGAACTTGTCCGTCGTCAGACTTGCAGGCGAGGAACCATGTCGTTGCGGGGATGCTGGCCGTGACCATACGGACAGAACCATCGGCCATGGACACCAGAATGCCTCCGGTGTGGGGGCTCGAAGCCCGGTAGGTGTCGGCGACGCTGCTCCAAGGGTTCGGCTGGAATTGCGGGAGGGCGCTGTTGTTCGGTCCGGTGTAGCCGCTGCCACCACCGCACGCGTTACACATGACGATTGGGTACCAGGGAGACCACTGGACACCCCAGAGCGACCCACCGTTCGAAGTCGAGCCGTACTTCTCGGTGAACGCGATCGTGTTGGAACTGCCGTCCTGAATGCGGGCGATAGCCATCGACGCGTCCCAGTTGATCATGTTGCCGTTCACATCTGAGCTGGCAAATAGAAGAGCGTTGGCGCCGTAGCTCGACGATGCCCAACCGCTGGCGCTCTGATTCTGGCACATTCCACTCTGCACAGAGGGGTCAGACGGACAGGTGTAGGTCTTGATCGGTTTGCTGTAGGGATTGTCGTTGTTGACCCCACCCCACCACGCATATGTTTGGTTCCCATTACCCGCGTTGTACATATCCGCGTAGAGTGGCCCCTGCTCGATGTACGGCAGGGCAAAAACGAAGGGGGCGCCCCAAGTCAGCGCGAATTGAGTCGATCCCCACCCGCCAAGGAGTGGTGGGATCCGCCCATACGCGCTCTCGAAATTGTGCGTCGCCAGTGTCATTTGTTTGAGGTTGTTGCTGCATGACATGCGGGCAGCGGCTTCGCGCACCTTTTGCACGGCCGGCAAGAGCAGGCCGATGAGGATCGCGATGATCGCGATCACAACCAGCAATTCGATCAGCGTGAACCCACGCCGACCCTTCCGGACTGAGAGTGGAGACATGAGAACTCCTGGAACGGAAAGAGGAAAACAAAAGAACCAAAACAACAATCCACACGACGTGGAGTTGCCGCCAAAACCGCAAAGACGGTGGAAGACGGAGACGACTCTTGATGGGCGATTGGCGCAACCATCTGCTAACGAACGCTGATGACCCGGCATCATTGCCCGGTCAGCGCGTAGGTTCGCCGGTCACGTCAAAAGTTCGTGAGGGGGGAAATCAACTGGTCGAATCTCGTCTAATGAGATTACGAACACTCTAGACTCTTCAACATCATTCATACTTCATAGTATCGCGAAATACAGATTTTTTTGAGAATCGATCCGGGTCGGCAATTGTGGTATGAGCTTCCGTTCATTCCAGAGGAGATCGTTTCAGCCCGTAGCTGCACACCCACGAAAAAGACTGCGGACAACTCTTGGGCGCGAGTGAAAATCTCTCGCCCGATCAGAACTGTCGCGAGTTTCCAGGTGAAGTGGAGATCGCTTTGGGGGCGCAAAGAGAGGGGAAGATTCCACACTGAGGCTGCTTGCCGACGGCGAGGAGATTTGAGGTTTCGGTTCAAAATTGCGATTGGTAGTGAAGCTCAGTGAGTTCTGCTTCGGGTGGCCGAAGTAGGGTTGATGGAAGAAGCGGTAAGCCGCGAGGCGTGAAACGCCATCCGCCCCGATAGCCAGGGCGGTCTTTCGCTCACTTGGATCCCCGAGGGAGTTTCCCCTTTACGTCTTTCACAGCTGCGTTGGGATCTGGAGCAGGCGCTTGCTCGACAGGTTGTTCCGTCGTTTTCTTCCCCGAATCACAGCCAACTCCTCCCGCAAGGAAGAGACACACAGCGGCGGAAAGCCAACAACGAACGAATACTTTCATAAGGATTCTCACAAATAGGGAAACAAAACGTGGGGCGAATTCGCCCCACTGATATGAGGCGAATTCGCCCCACTGATATGAGACGCGTGAATGGCTCGTCTGCTTACCAGTTGCTCGGCAGCGGGAGTCCATCGTTCGGAACGACAGCGATCCACCACGTGGCCTGACTGACACTTGCGTTCACCCCGCGAACGCTGCCATCGAGCATCAGCGTCTGAGCGGTGCCGGTATGCGCTGTCTGTGGACGGCTCCGATCGCAGTTGGCGCTGGTGTAGGGGTTGGGTTGGAACTGTGGCGGACTACTGAAGTTGTTGGGGCTGGGCGACCAGGCGTTGCTGTTGGCGAAACTTGTTCCCCAGTCACCGGCGCTCCACCACTGGTTGCCACCCGGCCAAACCCAGAGGTTCCCACCGCCGTTGCAAGCCGCCCACTTCTCGGTCATGGCGACCGTGTTACTCGTCCCGTCCTGGCAATTCGCAACGGTGCAAACGGGAGTCGAACTGGGCCAACCGGTTGAGGGTTCGTTTGCCTGGATCTGCCCAAACAGCATATAGTTATGCGCGTAGGACGAGCCGGCCCAGCCATTGATCTGGTAAGCCGAGAAGCCGTTCTGAATCGTCGGATCGGAAGGACAAATGAAAGTCTTCACAACTGCAGACTGAAGACTCCCGGTCGGCGTGTTGGGGACGGGGCAACTCCACGACCACGGCTGGCCGGCTGCCTGGCTGGCCTGCCACAGAGCGTTTTGCTCGATGTAAGGAAGCAAAGCCACGTTGAAGTTGTAACCCGGAATCACCCACTGACCGTTACTCAACTTCGGCATTGTGAATGAGTTCGGCAACTTGTCCTGGTTGGCGGACGCATAGTTGTGGATCGCCACACCCATCTGTTTGAGGTTGTTGCTGCACGACATGCGTGCGGCCGCTTCACGAACCTTCTGGACGGCAGGCAGGAGCAGGCCAATGAGGATCGCAATGATTGCGATAACCACGAGCAGTTCGATCAGCGTGAATGCGTGTCGTTTTTTGCGAGTTGGAAACACGAACATGAGAGAAACTCCTTGGACAAAGACAAAGAAAATGGCATCCACAACAAAGTGGAGTCACCGCGGAGAGATTGTGAAAACGACATGAAACAGAACCAAATTTGGCTGGCGCAGAAGATGAAGTCAATAAGAAAATTAGAAATTTTAGCGTTAGAATTTCATCGAACCTTCGGCTCATCGAGTCCGTCAGATGTGCTCTCGGATATGCTGTTCTGACTGGCATTTAGGCAAGGGACCGGCGGACCGCTCGCGCGATGATCAGCACAGCCAACCCAACACAAATGATAACCTCATCTCGTCACACACCGGAAACTCATGACAACGATCCTCATGCCCATTGGCGACGCAGCGGAAGTGCTCGACACCTATTACCCGCTGTTCCGCTTGCAGGAAGAAGGCTTCCGCGTTCTCCTGGCCGGGCCGGAAAAACGACCGTATCACCTTGTGATCCACGAACGTCCCGAAGGTTGGGACATCACGCAGGAACGACCCGGCTATACGCTTGCGGCCGATATCGCGTTTCGAGACGTGGATGCCGATTCGCTCGCCGGCATGGTCATTACCGGTGGCCGTGCGCCGGAGTATCTGCGTTACGACGCCGACCTCATCCGCATCACCAGGGCTCTCTTCGCTGCCAACAAGCCAGTCGCCAGCATCTGTCACGGTATCGAGATCATCGCCGCCGCCGATGTGATTCGCGGGCGCGAAGTGACCACCGTGGCGAAGTGCGAGCTCGACTGCACCTTCTCCGGCGGGATCTACGTGAACCGCGAAGTGGTTGTGAGTGGGAACCTCGTCACGTGCCGGACCTGGCACGACAACCCCGCCTGGATGCGCGAGTATTTGAAGCTGCTGCGGAGCGGGGTGTGAGCGGAAGCCGGAAAACGTAAGTGTCGCGAACGGAGTGGGTGCGGAATACTGTGGCACAACAAATCCAGTCACTCCCTTTGCGGAATCATGAACTAGAGTATAGTATTAGCAGAAGGCAAGCGGGGCAGTGGTGAAGATGTAACATAAACCGGCGGACATGAGCGAAGCGGGCAAGCGTACGGGTGTAACATAAACCGACTGTGTTCCCACAGCAGCGCTTCGAACCGCAAAGTCTGAGCGGGCAGGGGGTTTTACTACCTCCTGAGTATGCGTCCCCGTCTTGATTACCCCCGCGCAACTCCAACAATACCTGCATCAGCGATTTTTCACTCCTGCCTGCGGGTATCCTCATGCCGACTCATCCGAATAGCTTTGAAAGTCGTTCCACTCTTTCTGTTGGCGGCACAGCATACACGATCTTCAAACTCGCCGCCGTCGAAGCCGTACACCCCCAGGCAAAGAAGCTCCCCTATTCGCTGAAAGTCCTGCTCGAGAATCTACTTCGGAACGAAGGCAGTCTCGCGGTACGCAAAGCCGACATCGATGCGCTGGCAATGTGGCAGCCCAAGACCGAGCCGAACGTGGAGATTGCCTTCACGCCCGCTCGCGTGCTGATGCAGGATTTCACCGGCGTGCCGTGCGTGGTCGATCTCGCCGCCATGCGCGACGCCATGAAGTCGCTCAACGGCGACCCCGCCAAAATCAACCCCTTGGTACCTGTGGAGCTGGTGATCGACCACTCTGTGCAGGTGGATGAATACGGCACGCCCCGGGCCTTCACCGATAACGTCGAACTGGAATACAAACGGAATGAGGAACGCTACGTCTTCCTGCGCTGGGGTCAAAAGGCATTCCGTAACTTCAAGGTCGTCCCGCCGGGTACCGGCATCTGCCACCAGGTGAACCTCGAATTCCTCGCCCGCGGCGTATTCTCCGACGACGACCGCAATGCCTACCCCGATACGCTCGTCGGGACCGACAGCCACACCACGATGATTAACGGTCTGGGCGTTCTTGGCTGGGGCGTGGGCGGGATTGAAGCCGAAGCCGCGATGCTCGGCCAGCCGGTGTCGATGCTCATTCCGCAAGTGATTGGCTTCAAGTTGTCTGGCAAGCTCTCGCCCGGCGCCACCGCAACCGATCTCGTACTGACCGTCACGCAGATGCTTCGCAAAAAGGGCGTGGTTGGGAAGTTCGTGGAGTTCTTCGGCCCCGGTCTCGCCGATTTGCCGCTCGCGGATCGCGCGACGATCGCGAACATGGCGCCGGAATACGGCGCAACGTGCGGCATCTTCCCCGTCGATGCCGAAACACTTCGCTACCTCACACAGACCGGCCGCTCGCCAGAACGCGTGGCACTCGTGGAAGCCTATTACAGGGAACAGGGAATGTTCCACGACGCGGACACTCCGGAAGCGTCTTACACGGACACGTTGGAACTCAATCTTGCAGACGTAGTGCCAAGCCTTGCCGGACCGACACGTCCTCAGGATCGGGTTGCACTGTGCGACATGAAGAAGGACTTCGAGAAGGCAGTTCCAAAACTCAAGGCCGGCGCGAAGAAGACCACGATTCCGCTCAGTACGACCAGCGACGTACCAGCCCCGCCGGTGACTGTACCGCCTGGCTCGCTCGCCGATGGTTCCGTCGTGATCGCCGCAATCACGAGTTGCACGAACACGTCGAACCCGTCGGTCATGATCGCGGCTGGCGTTCTCGCGAAGAAGGCAGTGGCCCGGGGACTGAATACGAAACCGTGGGTGAAGACGAGCCTTGCGCCCGGTTCGCAGGTGGTCACCGACTACCTCACCGAGGGCGGCTTGATCGGCGATCTCGAAAAGCTTCGATTTAATGTCGTAGGGTACGGATGTACAACGTGCATCGCGGCAGGCACTCCGGTTCTCCTCGCGAACGGCACCGCTCGCCGTATCGAGCAATTCCCGACCGCCGGCGGCGCGATACTCTTCAGCCCGACTACCGATGGCCAACTCACACCGGCAACACAAACGCAAGTCCACGCGAAGGGTGAACGGGATTGCGTCGCGCTCGTTCTGCAGGATGGTCGTGAACTGATTTGCACACCCGATCACGAAATCCTCCGCGCCGATGGCCAGTGGATTCGGGCCGATCAGCTTCGGCCAGGTGAAGATCGTGTCGTGGTGGGTCTCGAATCGCCCGTGGATGAACCCAGCGCGGACGAGGTGGGGTACACGCTTTGTGCTGGCGCGATGACATTCACCATGAATGGCCCGCACGAACGGATTCGGACGCTCGCCTTTGCCCGGTTGCTCGGCCACCTGCTCGGCGATGGTTCGATCAGTACGCACGGACAAGGGCGAATGAACTTCGGCCAAGCAGTCGATCGCGAAGTGGCCCTCAACGATATCGAGATTCTCACAGGAAAACGCCCTGCTGGCACCCAGTACGACGAGCGGAAGTGGAGCATCGCGCTGCCGGCGGAACTGACACAGGCGATTGTCGCGCTGTCGGGCGTGCGAATTGGACGCCGCATCGATCAACCCGCCCGGTTACCGGACTTCATTCTGAATGAGAATTGCCCGGTCGCGGTGATTCGCGAGTACCTTGGTGGTGTCTTTGGCGCTGATGGTATGGCACCGGTTCTGAAGCGGTTGAGTTCTTGCGAAGATGATGCGATTCTGGAACAGCCAGCGTACTCGCAAACGGCGCGGCCGGAACACGTCGGCGATCTCAAGCAGGTGATGAGCCAAATGATTGGCTTGCTTGCTCGTTGTGGGGTGAAGACAGAGAATGCGCGAGTTTACGAATTTCCCGTTCGTCGTGCTGAATCCACTTATCCCGTTGCGAAAGATGGTGCTCCACGCATCGAGGTGCGATTGGAACTCTCCGATGGCCTCTCGTTCGTGGAACGCGTCGGTTTCCGTTACAGTCTCGACAAATCACTACGGGTGAGCGCCGCGGCGGTCTACTGGCGCACGGTGGATCGCATTCACCACCAACGATTGTGGATGGCGGACCGGCTGTCTGAGCTACATCGCGACCGACCCGAACTCTCGTTCAGCCGGGCAAGGGAACTCGCGGGCACCGCACTCCGCGAACGTGAACCGGTTGTATTCCCACACTATTCGTTGCTGAATGGGCACGATCGCTTCGACCGCTTGCCCAAAGTGGAGGACCGGAAGTTCCGACCGTTGCACCGCGAGAGTTGCGGCTTCCCGTCACCGGTCGAGATGCTTCGCAGTATTGGCGTGCGAGACTGGTTCGCCCCTCTTTGCTCACGAGCCGAGACACCAAGCAAGAAACGATACTGTGTCGAGAAGAACGCAACCGCGTTCCCCACGATGACGTTGAAGGTTCTCGAACGTCGCCCTGTAGGCAAACGGCCGGTTTTCGATCTGTCCGTGGAGGGGGCACATTCGTTTGTCGCAGGCACGGTGAGCGTCCACAATTGTATCGGCAACTCCGGTCCGCTGCCCGAAGAGGTGTCGAAGGAGATTGCGGAGGGTGGGTTGGTGGTGTCGGCGGTGCTGTCGGGCAATCGCAACTTCGAGGGCCGCGTGCATCCCGAAGTGCGCGCAAACTACCTCGCGTCGCCGCCGCTGGTCGTCGCGTACGCTCTTGCGGGGCGTGTGGACATCAACTGGGACGAAGAGCCAATCGGCACCGACCGTGACGGCAACCCAGTGAAATTGAAAGAGATTTGGCCCACGCAAGAGGAAGTGCAGGAGGTGATCGACCGCGCGATCAAACAGGAGTCGTTCAAGCGGATTTATGGTTCCGTGTACGAAGGCGATGCCCGCTGGAAGGCTCTCCAAGTGCCGACTGGCGACCTCTATGCCTGGGACCCTGGCTCCACTTACATCGCCAATCCGCCGTACTTCCAGAAAATGGGCGTGATGCCGCCGGCCATTCCCGAAATCACCGGCGCGCGAGTGCTCGCTCTTCTGGGCGACAGCATCACCACCGACCACATCTCACCAGCCGGAAACATCAAGAAGGACTCGCCCGCGGGGAAGTATCTGCTGGAACATGGCGTCGAGCAGAAGGACTTCAACCAGTACGGAGCGCGTCGCGGCCATCACGAAGTGATGATGCGCGGAACGTTCGCCAATGTGCGGTTGCGGAACTTGCTCATTCCACCGCGCGAAGATGGTTCCCGCGTTGAGGGTGGTTTCACCCGGCATTTGCCCGGCAATGAGGTCGTCAGCATCTACGATGCGGCGATGGCCTACCAGAAAGTCGGTGTGCCGCTTCTGGTGATTGGTGGAAAGGAATACGGTTCCGGTTCCAGCCGCGACTGGGCGGCGAAGGGAACGTTGCTTCTCGGCGTGAAAGCGGTCATCGCGGAGAGTTTCGAACGCATCCACCGCAGCAACCTCGTGGGCATGGGCGTGCTGCCGCTGCAGTTTATTGTTCCTCCGGAACTGGCGGCTGAGCGAGCGAAGGCTCAACGCCAGCGAGAGGCCGGCAACGCTGTGCCCGACCCAAGCGTGGCGGAGTTCCTCGGGCTAACGGGCGAGGAGGTCTACGACATCAATGGGCTTGTCGCAGGTTTGGAAAAGAACTTCGACGGACCGGCCCGCGAACTGCCCGTGACCGCGAAGAAGTCCGACGGGACAACGATCGCGTTTACAGTCATCTGCCGCATCGACACGCCGCAAGAAGTGCAATATTACAAGAACGGCGGCATTCTGCCGTATGTGCTGCGGCAACTGATCCGGGAGAAATAACCGACTCACTCCGCGGTACCGGGCGCCGCGGAAGCTGCTTGATTGCAGATTGAAGGCCGTGGAAGTCGGCGTCAATCTCGTGGAATTTTTGTGCTGCGATGGATCTCACCCGCGGCATTTCTGCTTCGTACAATCGAGTGAGTCTACGAGTGCTCGCGCGTTACTGACTCTTGAATGCAGCGATCCGGCGAGCGCCGAGATCAACGAATCGGAATCAATGATGCCAGAATAAAGGAGAGCCATGATCGTCGCCTCACTTGCGTTATTCGCTCAGAAGGGTGGTGGTGGAGGTGCGGGCGCCGGGGGCGCTTTGTGCTGCATGCTCTTCCCCGTCGCCATAGCCATTCTTGTCGTGGCTCTGCTTGTGCTCGGGATCATGTATCTTCTTGCGGTTTCACGCTTAATTGAGCAGATCAGCCCGCGGAATCAGCCAATGTCCCCCGGCATGGTGTGGCTCGTCCTGATCCCGATTTTCGGCCCAATCTGGCAAATCATCATGATGTTTCAGTTGTCCGACGCCCTGATGAAGGAATATCGCGCACGCGGAATGCGGGGGGACGGCGACTTTGGCAAGACAGCCACCATTCTGTATCTCGTCGGCATTGTGATTCCCGGACTGTCGCTCGTTGGCTGGATCATGCACTGGATGAAGGTGTCACAGTACACGCAGGAATTGAAGCGGAGCAGCTCCCGAGGTGACGATGACGAGTATGAGGATGAAGACGATGATTATGACGATGATCGTCCACGCCGCAAACGTGACCACGATTACGACGATGGCGACGATGACGACCGACCACGCCGACGCGACCGCGATTGACATTGTGTTCAAGCGAACAGCAGAAGACTCGAACACTTCTAACTCTGTTTGAATCGCCGGATGGTTCCAGATGGTGCGTGGTTGTCGATTTCGCTCGTGATCTTTGCAGCAATGATCCGCCGGACCTCCGCACCGGCGGTGTTTGTTCCCCTTCCGCGTGAGGTTTTGATGTCGCCCCTTTTGGCCAAAGCGAACAATGACCCGCCGGATGAGTTCCTCGTCGCAATCCTCGCCATCGTATGTGGCGTGTACCTCGTTGAGCTCACCGTCTTTATCTTCTTCTTCCTGACACTTCACAAGGCGCTGGGGCGATGTCAGCCGCGTAACCGAACGATGGAACCGGGCCTGGTCTGGCTCAACCTGATCCCGCTTTTTGACTTCGTGTGGATGTTCATTACGGTAATTCGGGTTTCGGAATCGCTTGAGAACGAGTTCCGTGATCGGAGATGGCATCGCGGTCACGAAGATTATGGCAAAACGCTGGGGATCGTCACGTGCGCCGTCTTCATGGCAGGCTATCTCCCTTATATCGGCTGTCTGTTCTTTGTGGGCTGGCTCGTCTGCTTCATCCTCTACTGGGTGAAGATTGTCGGTTACAGCGGTCGGCTCGCGAGCCGACCATATCGTGACGACGATGATTATGACGATGAATACGACTATGACTATGACTATGACCGCCGACGCGACCGCGATGATAATGAAGATGATCGCGGCGGGCGCCCGTGGGACCGCGGCGCGCGGTAGAGTGGTGAAATCGCGGCGTGTGGCAGTCGTCTAGTAGGCGTGGTTCACGGGAGCGAGTGCCCATGTCCGACGAGCGTATTTTCTTCGAGTTGATTCTGCCGGTCGGTTGTAGCGTCACCGTGTTTGTGTTGACGCTCCTCTTGGTCAGCGCATTCTTCTCCTCGCTTGCCCGGGCACTCCGTCGCGTCAGCCCGCACAATCGGCGGATGGAGCCGGGGCAGGTCTGGCTGAACCTGATCCCAATTTTCAATCTGATCTGGGCGACAGTCACGGTCGAACGGATTGCGGAGTCGCTGCGGAATGAGTTCCGCGAACGCGGTCTGCACCGTCCGGGCACGCGCTATGGACGCGGACCGGGGCTGGTGATGCTGGTACTGTTGGTGCCGGGCGTCTGGTTCTACCCGGCATTCCTCTGTTATCCGATCGCCTTCTGCTTCTGGATCACGTACTGGATCCAGGTGAATGGTTATGCCGCGGAACTGAAGCCGGGCGCATACACTCCACCTCCCATGGATGACGAGGGGTGGTAAAAGCAACGGCACCCGGAGTGTGCCTACTCCTTTAGTCACTCACGCCACACGGACGCACGCCTTTGCCCTTCACTGCGGTGATTGAGTCGCCCAGCTCCACACGAGCCGCGGCGGCGTAACCGAGCAATCGCTTCACAACATCCGGGTTCTGTTCCGCGACGTTCATTGTCTCGCCAATGTCGGCGTCCAGGTCGTAAAGCGAAAGCTCCAGCTTCTGCACCTTGTACCCGTGCCGGCTGGCGATTCCGCGCAGGCCGGAAGCGGTCATCGCCTCGGGTTTCTGATTGCCGTGGTTGGCCGGTTTGCCATCGGTACCGGGCGGGCCGTTCACGGTCAGGTATTCGTGCGGCACGTGCAGCTTCCACTTGCCAGAGCGAATTGCATGGAGTTCGGCACCAGCATAGAAGAAGTACGCGTCGTGCGGACACTTCGCGCCCTCCTTGCCGAAAAGCACCGGCGCGATGTCCTTGCCGTCGATTTTCAACTTGGGTTGCTCCGAGCCGGTCAGTTTGCAAAGCGTGGGGAGCAAGTCGATGTTCATGAGAGGCTCATCGCAAACACGATTCGCGGGGATCTTCCCCGGCCAACGCATGATGCACGGCACCCGGACGCCGCCCTCGAAGGTGGTGAGCTTCCCCTCACGCAGCGGGCCGGCGCTGCCGGCGTGTGTGCCGTAAGAGAGGAACGGGCCGTTATCGGAAGAGAAGATCACGATGGTGTTTTGCTCGAGGTTGTAACGTTTGAGCGCTGCGAGCACTTCGCCCACGCCCCAGTCGAGTTCCTCCACCACGTCACCGAAGAGCCCCGCCGATGATTTTCCCTTGAAGTCCGCCGAGGCGAAGATCGGCACGTGTGGCATGATGTGGGGAACGTACAGGAAGAACGGTTCGTGCTGATGCTGCGCGATGAATTCAACAGCGAGATCGGTGAATCGGCGCGTGAACTTCGACTGATCCGGGTCGCGTTCGACGATCTTGGCGCCGCGATAGAACGGCAGCGCCGGCAGACCCTTCATCGTGGGATGCAGAGGGCCGTTATCGTTGGAGTACGGCAGCCCGGCGAAGTCGTCGAATCCGCGTTTGGTGGGGAGAAACGGCGGACGGTCTCCGAGGTGCCATTTGCCGTAACAGGCGGTGGCGTACCCCTTCACTTTGAGCAGTTCCTGAAGCATTTGCTCGTCTTTATGAATGCCCACTTTGCTCTGGTGGTTGAGTGCGCCGGACATCGATACGCGATTGGCGTAGCAACCGGTGAGCAGCGAAGCACGCGACGCCGTGCACACCGGCTGCGATACGTAGAAGCTGGTGAGACGTGTGCCCTCGGTCGCGAGTTTATCGATGTGAGGCGTCTTGATCTTCTTGTTGCCGTAGCAGGCAGTATCACCGTAACCGAGATCGTCCGCGAGGAGAATGACGATATTCGGCGGGCGCTCGGCCGCCAGAGCGGGAACGGTCAGCAAGAGCGCGGCCGCGAGGGAGAGGAGGTAACGAAGCATGGGTTGAACCTCGGATCTGATGCATGAACCCGCTGGAGTTATCGTATTTCAACGAGCCGCTCCCGCGACAGTTTTCAGCCCCGGCAGGGGCGTCAGATGTTAGCTCAGGGTGAAGGAAGACTGTCGCCCCTACCGGGGCTGCATGCTCTTGTCGTGCGTTGTCCCAGGGTTTCGCTGGCGCTTCACCCTGGGCTAACATCTGACGCCCCTACCGGGGCTGAAAACCACCAAAGTCAACACCTTGAAACTACTGGCCAGGGAGCGGTTGAAGCGCGATTTCGAAGAGTGGTTCGCAAGGAAGCACCCAGACGACGAACGCCACTGAGTTACGCTTGAGAGTGTTCATATGATATGGTATACTTATGTTTGAAATTCGCCCAGAAACCGCAGGCAATGGGACATATCCGACTTGGGGTGAGCTACCCGCTCTTATTCATGTTCCGGAAGAGGATGTCTGGTTTGCAATGAGTGGTTTTTAGAGCGCTCGCTCCGCGAGCGAACCACTCTCAACCGCACGGGATCAATGCGATACTCTCAACCGGACCGTGTCTGAGTGGGGCCCGGCAGCTTGGCCACTCGTTGAAAACCAGACAGTATCGGTCGGATCATGAATTAGGAGTGTGCCATCTGCCGGATTGCGGAAGGTCGAATATGGCAGGACAGCCGTAACCCTGACAATTTACTGACAAATTCTGCCACATTGAGCGATGAGTCCTCACAAGAGAGTTACCACAAAAACAACGAAAAACCGCTGGTTTTGGCCTTTTTTGGGAGTCTGCCATCTGCCGGATTGAGGAAGGCCGAACACGGCAGGACAGCCGGTAACCTGACAATTTGCAGACAAATTCTGCCACAGTCAGCGATGAGTCCACACGAGAGTTACCACAAGAAGAGCCAAGAATCGCTGGTTTTGGCCATTCTTGGGAGCCTGCCATCTGCCGGATTGAGGAAGGCCGAACACGGCAGGACAGCCGGTAACCTGACAATTTGCAGACAAATTCTGCCAAGGTGAGTGATGAGCCCGAAGAGCTACCGCAAGAAGAGCGAAGAACCGCTGGTTTTGGCGTTGGCGAGCGGAGCCACCGTGGAAACTGCCGCCCTGCAATGCCATGTGTCCGAACGCACGGTTTACCGTCGGCTCGACGACCCCGCCTTCCGTACTCGCGTGCAAGAAGCTCAGGGAGAGATGGTCAAGCGTTCGGCGGGCATGCTCACGGCCGCGGCGAGCGAGTCGGTACAGACTCTGCTGTCATTGCAGAAGGATTCGATGCCGCCGGCAGTGCGGTTGGCAGCAGCACGAGCGATCCTGGCGATCGGGATCCAGGTTCGGGAGTTGGTGGATGTGGAAACACGGATTGCGGCTCTGGAAGCGACTCTGGAATCGCAGCAGGGCCAGACGCAGAACTGGGGAGGGTGAACCATGCGACTATCGACTCGATTGCGGAAGTTGGAGGCGAAAGCGCCCCGGTGTGATGTGCTTATTCTGCGAGTGTTGGTTGACGACGAAGTGCCGAGCGAAGCGGATCGCTGTCCGCGTTGTGGCGGATGCCACGTCGTGTTCATCAGGGAAACGATTGTCAGGACACGAGAGGATGTGGAGAGGCTGCAGCGTGCGAACGAGTCGCTTGGTACACCTTGACCGGCTCAGCCAAACTGACTCAGCCAAAACCGTGGTTGAGGTTGTCGCACTCTGGGTAAAACCGCTTCGAAGCAACCCAAAGGCGACAACCAACCCACGGTTTTGGCTGAGCAACTGAGCGGTTGGTCCACTCGCCTCCGTGCGGGGAGTGCGGGCGTTCCCACCGGATGGGTCTGCACGCGCCCCTGGTTTCTCACCAGTTGCGTGATACCTGAACACTCACGGTCCGCGATCGATGCGATTCTTGATTGTGGTAGCGACATCGTCGGGCACGAGGGGGAAAAACTTGTAGCCGGTGCGATTCTCCACATCGGTGATCGAGATCACGTAAGACTTCCAGTCGTCGGTGATGGTCTGATTGTTCGGCATCCACACCGCGAGAGTTCGCGTTGTCTGGGTTGGGGTCGCCTCGCCGTTCGGCAAGACTAACACAACCTTCCACACGGCCGCGGGGACGACAATGGAAGGCTTCCCAATCGTGTTATGCGGACCGTGTTCGCCGGTGCCGCCTTCCCCATCGGGCCCCGCCGCGATGTAGAGTTCGCTGCCGTCGCGCGTCAGGTCGCGGCAGTGCGATTCGAATCGCTCCCACGCCCCGCGATTGCACTTCGGCGATTGAGGGACGATGTTTGTGGTGAAGAACGTGAATTTGTTGTTCTCGGGCGTGTCCGAACGGTCTTTTGAGGGGCACATGTGGCCACGGTCGAATCCGCTGCTGGTGTAGTCGCTTTGTCGGATGTGATGGAAGCCGGGGGGCAGATCGGGATCGGGTTCGAACCCGGGTGCCCGCCTTGTATCGCCGATGTCGCTTCTCTTCAGATTCCAGCACACCCAATTGGGTGTCTTTTTGGAGTCGTTGTACGAGAGCACATACTGCTCGCGTTCAATCAGATAGGCATCCTTGCTTGCGGGTTCGGCCTTCGCCTCCGCAGGCATGCCAAAGCGGATGTTCCGGTTGGTGAGCGTCTGCCCGGGCTCACCTGTCGGAGAGGGCTGTTCCTTCCAGGCACGAACCAGAACGATGATGCCAGCGATGACGAGCACCGCCACCGCCAGCGCGATGCGCTGCGTTGGGCTCAGTTGATCCAGAAGCGTGTTTCTTGGTGCCATCCATAGACTCCGCGGTTGGCGTGACACTCGTTGTACGGCCGACCGATTTCGTTGCGGCGACGATCTCAGCAAAGAAGGACTAACCACAGAGGCACAGAGACACAGAGAACAAGACGAACGATTGGGAGGGTACCAGGATGAACCGAACTGATTTTCTGGTCAGTCTTCTTCATCCGGCGTGTTTTTCCCTTGCTCTGTGTCTCTGTGGTTAGCTCCTCGTCACTCTCGAACAATTTTCACCACGCGGCCGTTGGTCGCGTCGGAGATGTAAATGTCACCGGTTTTCGGATGAACAATGACGCCGTGCGGTTGGTTGAACTCGGCCCTGAGCGGATCGCCATCGCCAAGTGTCTTTCCCTTCTTACCGGTCCCCGTTACCAGGGTGAGTGTGTTCTCCTTGGGATTGAAACGCACGATGCGGTGATTCTCCGTATCAGCAATCAAAACCGAGCCGTCCCGGTCGATACACAAATGCTTCGGTCCGTTCATGGCCGCTTCGAGTGCCTTGCCGGTTCCCATGCCTGCCTTGCCAGTTCCGGCCACCGTGCGAATTTTTCCTTTCGAATCCACCACGCGCAGAGCGTGCCCGCCGCGTTCGAGAATCCACAGGTTGCCGTCTTTATCCACCGCGTGTGCACGCGGATCGACCAGCGGTTGCTTCGTCGCCTCTTCTCCATCCTTTCTGCCCGTTGCCGGCCACGGTGGTCACGGTCTTCGTTTCCATGTCCACCTTGCGGATGCGCCGGTTATCGAGATCGGTGATGTAGAGGTTCTTCTTGTCCGGGTCGAAGCTGACGCAGTAAATCCCGCCGAACTTGGCTTCTTTGGCCGGCCCACCATCGCCGGAGAAGCCCTTCTCGCCCGTCCCAGCGAATGCATCAACCCTGCTGAGGTGATAGATGCGAACGCGATTGTTCCAGGTGTCCGCGAGGTAGACTCCCGAGGGGCCAACGGCCAGGCTATGCATGCCGTTGAACGTTGCTTTTTTTGCAGAATCTCCATCACCCGCGTTTCCTTTCACTCCCTCGGAACCAGCGAGCGTTTCGAGTTTCCCATTTGGGAGGATGACCCGGAGTCGTTCACCCTTCACCATCTCAACGATAAGAATCACGGAGCCCGCATCACTGGTGTCCCAGAAGTCCACGCCGAACGGCTGAATGAGCTTTGCCTTTGTGGCTTCGGTACCGTCGCCGCCATCGCCACCGCCGGCAACGAGAACAAGTTTGTCGGCACGTGCGGTGGATGTGGTGAACGCAAGCAGGAAGGTAAGACCAGCGAGCCGGCGCATGATGTTTCTCCGCGGGCGGTGAAGAGCAAGGTACGCCGCTTGGGGTGTCAGTGTCAACGCGACGCCGGTATCTTTAGCCGTGGTCTCGGAGAACCAACTATCACGCTGCCAGGAGAATTCGTCTGTGCTTCACCCGGTGGAACTGGTACTCGCTCTTCTCGTGGCGGCGGTGCTGCTGGCTCTCATCGCCCGGCGCATAGGAGTGCCGGAGCCAATCTTGCTCGTGAGCGGTGGACTGCTGTTGGGCCTCCAACCCTGGACGCCGAGCATCACGCTCGATCCGCAGGTGGTATTCCTGCTTTTCCTGCCGCCGCTTCTCTATTCCGCGGCGTTCCGCACCCCCTGGCCCGATTTCCGCGCTCAACTGCGGCCCATCATGTTGCTCGCCGTGGGGCTCGTACTCTTCAGTACGGCGATGGTTGCGGTCGTTGCGCATTCCATGCTGGATTTGCCCTGGGCAGCGGCGTTCGTGCTCGGCGCGATCGTTTCACCGCCCGATGCGGTGGCAGCTGTCGCTGTGACGAAGCAGTTGCGTGTACCGAAGCTCATCACGACAGTCCTTGAAGGCGAAAGTCTCGTGAACGATGCTTCCGCACTGGTACTGTTGCGCGTGGCGATTGCTGCCGTGGCGACGGGCACGTTTTCGCTGTGGGACGCGGGGATCCAATTCGCCTTCGTGAGCGCTGGCGGGGTCGTTCTCGGTTTGGTCGGTGGATGGCTGGCGATCCGACTGCACCTGTGGCTCGACCGCAGCGGACTGAGCGATCCCAAATTAACCATCACGGTCACTCTCCTGACACCCTACGCCGTTTATCTTTCGGCAGAACATCTGCATCTGTCGGGCGTACTGGCGGCCGTGACGGCGGGGTTGTGGGTGGGGAATCGGTGTGAACAGGTGTTTACATGTGAACTGTACGAGGAGGGGCGGGCAGTATGGGAGTGGGTCGAGTTCCTGCTCAACGGGCTGATCTTCATCCTCGTTGGTTTCACGCTGCGCAACATTATCGAGAACCTCAGCGGTTCACGTAGTCTGGACGATGTCCTCGCAGGCACGGCGGCCATCATCGGAGTGGTCATCGTCGCGCGGATTGTGTGGATGTTTCCTGGTGCTTACTTACCGCGGTGGCTCGACCGTAAAGTGCTCGGCATCCCCACGCCGTACCCGCCGTGGCAGAACGTCGCCGTGGTCGCCTGGACCGGAATGCGGGGCGTTGTGTCGCTGGCAGCGGCTCTGGCGTTGCCGCTGACCGCTAACGACAAACCGTTCCCCGACCGCGATCTGATTCAGTTTCTCACGTTCTGGGTGATCTTCGCGACCGTCGTGGGTCAAGGGCTGACTCTTCCGCTCGTGATCCGAATACTGGGTGTGTCCGAGCCATCCAACGAATCGAACGAACCCGATGACCACAATACACCAAACGATGGCGTTTCGACTTTACCGCTCGCCGCCAATCAATCACCCAATTATTCTGGAAACGTCGCTCACTCTACGGGCGGCCAACCATGACACAGGAGTGTGTAATGCGGATTCTACTCGGAGTCGGCATGGTTCTGGCGCTGTGCATCACGAGCGCCGCCGACGAAAAGAAAGACGAAAAGATCGACGGCGCGAAGCTCATCGGCAAATGGGAACCAGTGATGCCAAAGAAGGGCGAGCTCGTATCGCTGGAATTCACCAAAGATGGGAAGATGATCGCTACCGCCGATATTAATGGAAAATCGGCAAAGGCCGAGGGTACCTACAAACTGACCGGCGACAAGCTGATGTTTGAAGTTACGTACATGGGCGAAACCGCCAAAGAAACGGTCACGATCACCAAACTCACCGACGACGAACTCGTCGGTAAGAATCAGGAGGGAAAGGTCGAATCGTTCAAGCGTGCCAAGCCCAAGAACTAAAGCATCGAGCCGAACCGCCGGCCGCTCTCGTGGCCGGCGCGCTTTACCCCACTGCTCGCGCGCGGGTATGCTGACGCATGCCACTCACGGAGCTTCACCATGCGCCTTGTTGCTCTCGGTATGCTCACCCTCGGCGTATGTGTATCTGCTGCTTCCGCTGCGCCAATTCCCAAGGAGCGAGCCGAGGCCGAGAAGATCGTTGGTACCTGGAGAATGACCCTCAGCGCGCAGGGTCAGACCAACGTGAACCTGGAACTCGACTTTTATCAGAGCGGCAAGATGGTCATTCGCCAGGGCTTCCCCGGCGGACAAACTTCGGTCTACACCGGAAGCTACTGCGTGATCGGCAACGAACTTCCTTACGATGTGAAGCAAGGTGGATTCGCCAAGAAGGAGACACTCACGATCAAGAAACTGACTGCAACCGAACTGATCGTTGTGGATCCGGATGGACTCAAGGAAGAGTTTGTCCGCGTGAAAAAAGACCCGACGAAAAAGGACGAGAAGAACTAACCCAAGGCGCAGGTCGGGCGGTCGAAAGTCGAAGATCAGCAGGTCGAAAGTCGCGATGAGCCACCTTGTCCTTCACCCCGATGGAATGCAGGTTTCATAGCAATCAAAAGTCAGAGAGCCGAAGGCCAGCGTAACGGGCCTTCGGCTCTCTGACTTTCGACTTTTTGACTTTGGACTTACGACCGGCCCACTTTGGCTTTCGACCGGCCCGCCTGTCCGGGTTGTCGATCAACAAAAAACCCCGCCCAGGTGAGGGGGCCTGGGCGGGGGAGACTCGACCGGGCGAACGGGGTGCCCGGTCAGTCGTGCTCACTTCTTAGTAGCAGCAGCCAGCCGTCGCACCAGCCACGGCCGGGCCACAGCCACAGCTGTTGTGCTTGTGCTTGCCGCCGAAGCCACCCATCCGGCTCCCGAAGCGGCTGAACAGGCCAGCGCTGGAGGAGCAGGGGTTGCAGCAAGAGGTCGTCGCACACGGATTGCCGCAGGGAGCGCCGCACGGAGCGCCACACCCAGCGTTCACCGGCACTTCCTTCTCAACCACCTTGCAAACCATCTTCGTGACCTTCACCTTCTCCTGCACCGGAACGCACACGGTCACTTGACGAGTCGCTTGGTACGGCACGCACTTGTTGACGTTCACCGTCTTGGTCACGTTCTCAACCGTCGGCACGCAGCGGGTGCGAGTGACGGGCACGGCCACCATCTTGGTCACGCACTCGTAGCAAGTGATCGTCTTCGTCACGGGCACACACTCGTAGCAGCACACTTGCTTGGTGACCGGCACGCACTCATAGGTGCAGACCGTCTTGCAAACCGGCACGCACTCCGCAACCTTCTTGCACTTGGTCACCGGCACGCACACGGTTTCCTTGCACTTCTCGGTCTTGCAGCCGCTGACCGTCCGCGGGCAAGGAGTGTAGCACGGATCGCACTTCTGGTGCAGGCGGTCGGCCAGCGACGGGCCGAGATCCTTGCAATATGGCACTTGCACCTTGTGGGTGACGGTCTTGGTTTGCATTTCAGTGACCATCACGTTGGTCCAGCGCGTTTCATTGACGGTGATGGTCTTCTGCACCGGCACTCGCTCTGTCACCGTGACGGTCTTCTGCACCGGCACTCGCTCTGTCACCGTGACGGTCTTCTGCACCGGCACTCGCTCCGTGACGCAGCGGTTCTCGGTGACCGTTTCGGTGATCATCTTGTTGACGGTCACCTGACAGGTGATCGTCTCAGGCACGCACTCCCAGCGTTGAGCGGTGTACGTTTCGGTCTTGGTGACCGGCTTCATCACCGTGACGGTTTCCTCGACAACCGTCGGCACCCATTCGGTGACTTGGATCTTCTGCATGGTCGGGGCTGGGGCTGGCGCTGGTGCGGGGGCGGGAGCCGGCGCTGGAGCCGGAGCCGCCGCAACAGGACCGCACGGAGCCGGGCCGCACGGAGCTGGAGCCGGGCAGCACGCGTTGCTGCTGGAACGCCAGTTGCCAAACCAGTTCCGCAAACCGCCGCCCTTGCCACAAGTGCTCTGGCACGGGTTGGCACAAGGATCGGCACAAGAATTCTTGTTAAACAACTTACCGCAGAACGCGTCCGCGTCCCCGGCGACCACGCCGACCAGGCCGATACATGCGGCCGTCATCAGCCACGTCTTAATCCGTCGAAAGCTCATGGTGACCCTCACTGCTCCGGGTATCAGCACCCCGTCACTTCCGTCGCGACCGTCCGTTCGTCGCTTACCACGGCAGTGGGACCCGGTGTGCTTGCGATAGATATGACCGCGCAGCGCAAATTGGGAAAGCAAACTAAGACAGGTAAGGCGCGAAAAATCGCAAATCTGTGTGGCAATGTTCGGTCTAGCGAATCACTCGCGGTTATGCCGATTGTTCGTATCAGCGAATCTCACCGGATGATGAGGAATGGGACCGGTTCTTGATGCGCCGCCAAATCGGCATATCTCTCCGCAATTGATATAACCGGACCTCAGACACCCGCAGAATCGGTGGAACGCCAAGCGTTCTGTCGTGCCCGTGCCTCTACCCATGCCCGTGCCTCAACAGATTCCCCGCTCGCAACTTGCGACTTCGCTCGCCGGGCGGTAGCATCGCGCACTGGTTTTTTCACGCTGCCAAGGTCTCTCTCATGATGCTGTTTGCATACGTCCAGGATCTGAATCCGTTGGACAACCGGATCGCTTCCACCATCGTCGCCGCCTTGCCAGTGGTGGTGCTCTTTTATCTGCTTGTGGGCCGGAGGTGGTTGGCGAGCTGGGCCGGAGCCGCCGGAGCCGTCGTCGCAATTCTCCTCGCGTGGCTCGTCTACAAAATGCCGCTGGAGATGGCCGGCTGGTCGTTCGCCCACGGGATGGTGTTTGGTCTGCTGCCAATCGGCTGGACCGTGTTTGCCGCGATGCTGCTCTACAACGTCACGGTCGAAACCGGGCAGTTCAACATCATTCGCCGGTCGATCGGCGCACTCAGCGGCGATGGTCGCGTTCAGGCTGTGTTGATCGGCTTCTGTTTCGGGGCCTTCATGGAAGGCGCAGCCGGGGCTGGTTCACCGGTCGCAATCTGTGGGGCGATGCTCGTCGGGCTGGGAATGCCGCCGTTCCGCGCTGCGGTGATCTGCCTGATCGCGAACACCTCTCCGGTTTGTTATGGCGGGTTGGGCGTGCCGGTCCTCACACTGGCGGGCTCCAGCACCGTGGATGCGGACAAGATCAGCATCATGTGCGGGCATCAACTCCCGTTCCTGTCATGCCTGGTGCCGCTCTACATGGTCAAGACGATGTGTTCGTGGCGGCAAACGCTGGCCATCTGGCCGGCGTTGCTCGTTGGCGGCGGATCGTTTGCGATCGCGCAATTCTTTTTCGCCACGGCCCACGCGTACGGACTACCCACGATCTGGCCGCTCACGGATATCTGCGGTTCACTCTTCTCGATGGCGGTTCTGGCGTTGTTTCTCAAGTTTGTCTGGAAGCCGCGTCACGAATTGCCAAGTTCCGCGATCGGGCCGCTGGCTCCCGTCCCACCGTCCCCACCCCCACCGATCCCGCACGACCCACAAGCCGAACATGCGAAGGAAGAAGTGGAAGCGCTCAAGGCGGCGTTGGCCCCTGTGCGGGACGAACAACCGCTGACGGCGGGACGAGTCATCCTCGCCTGGTCGCCGTGGCTGATTATGGCCGCTTTTCTTGTAGTTTCGGGCTTTTTGCGCGAAAAAGAGAGTCGCGAAGGCCCGCTCGATCTGGGGATCGTAAAGTCGCTCTACATCGTCCCCGTGCCGACGCTCCACAACGAGGTGGAACGAGCCTATCAACTGCAAAAACTCGCGCCGGCGGATCTGACCCCCGTGCCGGGTGAGCCGAACGAGTTCCGGGACAAGAAAGGCAACGTGGTTCTGGTGCAAGACGGTCCGAAGGGTCAAAAGCTCCGCGAGCGTGAAGAGGCCAAGTTCAAGTTCACGTGGTTCACGGCACCGGGCACGCCCGTGCTCCTCGGCGCTCTGGTCTCGATGCTGTTACTTCGCATGTCGCTGGCGCAGATCGGTCGCGTTCTCCGCAAGACCGTCGTTCAGATGAAGGTACCAATCCCCACGATCGCGTGCATGTTGGGGTTGAGTTACGTGACCAAATACGCCGGCATGGATGCCACGCTCGGAGTGGCGTTTGCGGAAACTGGCGTCTTGTACCCATTCTTCGCGGCGATGCTCGGCTGGGTTGGCGTGTTTCTCACCGGCACCGACGCCGGGAGCAACGCGTTGTTCGGCAGCTTGCAGAAGATTACAGCGACGGAAGTGTGGAACGTTCATCACGACGGCGCCATGAGCAACCTCACTCTCGAACAGGCGCAGGTGTTGATCTGCACTGCGAACAGCACCGGTGGCGTGATGGGGAAAATGATCGACGCGCAAAGTATTTGCGTGGCGACGGCAGGTACGAATCAGGTGGGCAAGGAAGCCGATATCTTCAAAGCCGTCATCAAGCACAGTGCATTGCTGGCGTGTATCGTGGGACTGATGACCGCGCTACAGGCATTCGTACCGCCATTCACGTTGATGGTGCCGAAGTGAGAGCACATCACGCGGAGGGTGCTCCATGTGATGGCTCCACTCGCTCATTCAGTGGGTCTATTTCCTGCGAATTGATCGAGCAATCGTCGCTGCGGGCGTTGGAGGCGCACACCGGGCTACTTGTCCTTCTTCTCCCGCTTCCCGTTGATATCGAATTCCTGCTTCTGGCCCCCGAATTCCACCGCGCCTTTCCCCTTGAGCTTGTCCCCGTCGAGCGTCAGCTTGTACTCGACGGTGATCTCGTTATCCATGATCTTCCGCACGGCGGAAAAAGTCAGAGTATCGTCCTTCAGCTTCAGGTCTTTGAGATTCGTCTCCTTCTGATCCGGCCAACTCATCGTGCCAGCGAGCTTGTCCCCGTCCTTCTTGATCGTCAGGGTGGACGTACGCTTCTGCTTGCCGATCTCGTACTCGCACTTCCACGTCCCGACCGGGTCTACCTTGTCCGCCGCGCCCGCAAGGCCGCAGAGCGCGAGTATCAACGCCGCCGAGAGGATCGTCTTCATGATCGCCTCCGAGAAAAAGTGGAAACGAAGCGGTCTAACAAAGACCGCTACCAGCCGCTGACAGCGGATCTATGGATGCCGCGACCACTGGTCAGGCCACAGTAAGCCGTAATCAGCAGACATCACTTCTTGAATTCCGCGAACGCCTCAGCCACCTTGCCGCTTTTCACATCGCCGGTGTGTGCGTAGACGGCGTACTTCAGTTTCAGCTCTCTCCCCTTCGCGATCTTGATCAGGTCTTCCTTCCCCTTCTGTGACGGGAAGCCACTGTGCGCGCGGCCAAACGGATTCGCACCGTTCAGACCATACGCCCGGACGTGCCACAACGCGGGCGGGTTCTTCGGGTGATCGAAGACCGTGATACCAACGTCTTTGCCATCAATTTTGCCCGAATAGTCGATCCACTCCGCCGGGTAACCCCAGATGGGCAGGTTGTCCAGTTTGGGCGGAGTGACGGTCTTGCCTTCGGCCGTTGTCACGACGGCCCCGGTTTTCTGGTTGGGCCGCAACGCGTCGTGAACCCGGATGCCAAACGAACCCTCCTTCGTGTCGCCGAAGGTGATCGGGCAGACGCTCGCCTTCAATGTGATGTCGAACGCGAACATCCGGCCTTCCGGCAGGTCGATGAAATGAATCACGCGTACTTCGTCCATGATCTTCACGCCATCGGGAGTGATCCACTCGTTCTGCGTCTCGATACTCACGTGGTTCTTCGCGATCTGTTTCGGCTCGCCGACCTTCACGCACTTGATTGTTCCATGCCGCGGCGTGCCGTCCTTGTCCTTCGCTTCGCTCCAGAAGTCCACGCCTTTATCGCCCTTGTTGGCCGACTTGATCTTCAGTTCGATGCCTTCGGGGATCACGTCGCCGTGGCAGAACCAGACGGATTTCTGATGAATATGGTCGGTCGTGGCTTCGCCCGGCAAGCCCTTCGCAACCGGCCAGTTTCGAGTAACCCCGACACCGTTGGGCGCGAGCACCGGGTACAAGTACGGCTTGGCGACGGACGCCGCGGTCGCGTACTTTGCGACGACGGTCGAGCCGGTTTTGAAGTCAATTCCGTCCTTCTCGACGACGATCGAGACGTCGTCGGCCTTGGCGAATGCCGGCAGCGCAAGAAGAACAGCGAGAGTGAATAATCGGCGCATGGGTGGAACCCCAACTGGTGAAGGAGCGTGAGTGTAGTGTCAGCGAGTGGGTGGCGAGTGTCAAGCATCGTAAAAGTGGTCCGCGAGCGGGTCGCTCGCTCCGCGACATTCCTTCGCCACTCCGTGGCGACCGCTCGCGGAACGAGCGGACCACTCTGAGTACCACTTGCGAACACTCTGACCGCATCGCGCAGCGAAGCCAACCTCGAATGGATAAAATGCAGTCATGAGCAAGAAGAAGAAAGTCCGCCTGGAGCTTCGGAAGAACCGCGAGAAACCGCCGCGGGAGAACGATCTCACACGCGCCTATCAGGAAGACCACGCGCGCACCGAAGACGCGCACACCGGAGAGCGTGTGCGCGCCAAGGGCGACCTTTCTCGCTACCGCACGGTGGTGCAAAACGAAGCCGAAGCTGGCTCCACTATGCCCGCGGTGGACGAGCAGGGGTGGATTCGCGGTCGCGTGCTGCGTGTTCACGGGTTAGCGTCGATCGTGGAAACCAATGACGGCCGCGTGTTTCGTTGTGCCGTCCGCCGATTGCTCAAGAGCCTCGCCACCGATGAACGCAGCGTCGTGACAACGGGAGATGTGGTGTGGCTCCGGCCGGCCGGAGGTCATTCGTCCTCGGTCGTTGGTCCTTCGCCGTCACTGGCTCCCCCCGATAGTGTGGCAGAAGCCGAGGAACCAGATAACCAAGGACCTAGGACTAAAGACCAAGGACCAATGCCGGAGGGCATGATCGAGCGCGTGGAACCGCGGCATGGGGTGCTCACGCGTGCCAGCCGGCGACGTGAACACGTACTGGTCGCGAATGTCGATCAACTCGCCATCGTCATGTCGCTCGTTGAACCCGATCTGAAGCCACACCTCATCGACCGCTACTTGGCCGCCGCCCAACAGGGTGGATTGAAGCCGGTGCTGTGCCTCAACAAGTCCGACCTCACGGACGCAGTGGAACTGCAACCGCTTATCGGGCTCTATGCGCAGCTCGGCGTGCCGGTGATTCTGTGTAGTGCCCGCACCGGCTTCGGCATCGATCGCTTGCGTGAGCAACTTCGTGGGCGTTCCACCGTGTTCTCCGGGCAGTCCGGTGTCGGCAAGTCGTCGCTTCTCAATGCAGTACAGCCGGGATTGGGCCTGGCCGTGAAGACTGTGAGTGACATGAACCAGAAGGGCCGACACACAACGACGTACGCACAGCTCATCAAGTTGAACTTCGGTGGCTGGGTGGTGGATACACCCGGTGTGCGGCAGCTCTCGTTGTGGGACGCACTCCCGGAAGAAATGGAAGGCTACTTCCCGGAGTTTCGGCCGTTCGTGCCGCTCTGCACTTTCCCCGATTGCACCCACACGCACGAGAAGGGGTGCGCGGTGAAGGACGCCGTTGCCCGCCGACTCATCACACTTCGCCGCTATCACAGCTACCTCGGCCTCTTCCACGGCACAGCAGAAGAGTGATCGGTTTGGTAAGTAGTGGTAGGCACACTCGGCACACTCCGTGTGCCGTTGTCTTGTTGGCAGAATCCGCATGTCCCCACCGACTGCCACTGTGGCAAACTTTGCCGGTTCAGGAAATGGGCGAATTTGCGTGAAGTAGGCAGGATAGTTGCGCCGAGAAAAAATGAGTACCTGACGGAAGTCAGTCACCCTCCAGCCTATATTCGGGCGCACGCCCAGCCGGAACTTGCCCGCCCGGTTCACCAGGGGAATTACTCATGCCGCGTTCCTTCAAAATCATCGGCTTCCTGCTTGTGACGCTGCTCGGCGTTTATGGGTGTGCCAAGGGGCCGGCGAATGCATCCGCCAGTAACTCGGGCACCACAAGCGCGAAGGTGCAGAAACTTGAAGACGACTATCGCTCAGCGGTCGCGGCTCGCGACCAGTTCCGCCAAAAGCTCATCGCCGCCGAAGAACAGCAAGCGAAGCTGCAAAAGGAACTCGAACAAACGCGAGCCAAGGCCACCGCGGAACGCGAGGTACTGAAGGGCGAGGTGAAAGCACGCACGACGGAACGCGACGCATTGCAGATTCAGTACGAAAAGTTCCGCACGACTCTGAAGGAGTTGCTCGGTACCGCGGACGCCGAGGTCGGCTCGCTAAAGCTGCCCGCTCCAAAGCCACCGGCGAATCAGGGCGCGCGGAATTGAACGATGGTCCAAGGCGAACGGCGTGGTTAACCACGCCGTTCACGCATTCACGCTGTTAGTTCGCCGGGTCTTTGCCATTCACCCACGGGCCGGCAAGTGACTGATGTGGAGGCGGCTGAACTGCACCGCCATCGCCGCCCGACCAGCCGAAGATCTGATTCGGTTTCGCCTTCGCCTTGCTGCGTTTCTCCATCCGCTCTGCCCACGTCGAATCCGCGGACACAATCGCTCGCTTCTCGCGATCCCAGAAGAGTGTTTGCCCCGTGCGGTAACTTTGCACCGCCATCGCCGCGGTGGCAACAGCCACCGCGCCGAGATCCGGCGGACTGAACGTACTTTGCCGCCGTGCCCGCACACAATCGAGGAAGTTCTCCCAGAGAGCTTCGGTGTCGTTTCGCGGCGGTTCCACGCTTTCGAAAGACGCCGGTTCGAGAGGTTGCTCCAGACGCGGAGAGAAACTGGCGCCGCGCGTGGGGTCGTCCTTGAAGAGCTGGAATCCGCCCTTCACAAATTTGATCGCACCCGAACGCCCGCGAATCACTTCTTCCATCGGGTAGCCGCTCAGCGTCGTGGCAGTGACGACAAGCTGGCAGCCTTCTTCGTAATCGGCAATCACTGTGCCCAGATCGGGCACGTCGCGGCCATCGTATTCGAGGTGCAGCCCGCCGCCGGCTGTCACACGCGCTGGAAACCGTACACCCATCGCGGCAGTCATTCGCGTGATGTGGTGAACGAGCATATCGGTGAACGGCCCGCCGCTAAACGGCCACAGGCACCGCCACTGTGCGAAGCTGGCGCGATCGAACGGCTGCTCACGCGGCGGCGGCCCGACGCGATTCCCCGCACACTCGAACTGGTGGCCCAGGAACAAATCCCAGTCCACTGTTTTGGGTGTCATCTGCTTCGCTAGGCGGTAGAAACGCCACTGCCCGCGAATGTCGTTGCGGAAGAAGCCGGTTTGTGCGTGGGCCACATGCCCGATGACGCCGTTACGGATCGCGTCGAACGCCCGCACCCAGACGGCATCGGCCATCGACTGCACGCCAACCGTCACCACGCGGCCGGTATGCTTCCACGCATCGGCCACCGCGACCGCTTCCTCCGCGGTGCGCGTCATCGGCTTCTCGACATACACATCTTTCCCGGCCGCCAGCGCATCGAGCGTCATTCGACCGTGCCAGTGGTCCGGGGTGCTGATGCACACCGCATCCACATCGGTACGGTCCAGTACGACGCGATAATCCTTCGTGACGCGGGTTTTATCCGCACGATCCAGGCCACACTTTTGCGCTGAAGGATATAGCCCCTGCGAATAACGGCGTCGCGTAACTTTGCCACCGAAGTGAACGTCATATTCGTCTTCGAGGCCGTCCCACACATCACAGACCGCAGCCACCGCGACCGGTTTTCCTTCACGGGCAAAACGGGTGACCAGATCGATATGCGCCTGCGCCCGCCCGCCACAGCCAAGAAACGCAATCCGCACGCGTTCATTGCTGCCGACGACATTGCCGTAACTTGCAGCCGACAATGACAGTGCGGCGGCCGAGCCGAAGAACTTGCGGCGGTCGAGAGGTTGGTTTGGCATGGCTGGCATGTTCTGTCATGTTTCTGGCGAACCCCGCCCGCAAGGGCGGCGGGTGCTGGCAAGTGACCCAACGCCTTTGTGGGCAAGTGTCCCACCGCCCTTGCGGGCGGGGTTCGCCTATCCATTCGACGTTCCGACGGTGCGAATCGTTCCCGTCATCATATCCGATCGGTCGCGCTATTCGTATGATTCATCTAGTTTGCGCCGAGATTCCCTATTTCACGAGGCGATCCACACTCACATGCAAGCAAAGCTAGCTCTGGCGGATGGCACCATCTTCACCGGCCGCGGGTTTGGTGCAAGCGGTGAAACACTGGGCGAAGTCGTCTTCAACACCTCCATGATGGGTTACCAGGAGGTTCTCACGGACCCATCGTATACCGGACAGATCGTCACGATGACTTACCCGCTCATCGGCAACTACGGCACAACGCCGGACGATGAGGAGTCATCGGGTGTGCGCGTGGCGGGGTTCATTGTTCGCGAACTGACCCGCGTGCCAAGTAACTTCCGCTCCAATCGCGATCTCGATGCTTATCTCAAAGCAAGCAACGTCATCGGTATTGAAGGCATCGATACGCGAGCACTGGTCCGTCGGCTTCGCGTTCGCGGTGCCATGAACGGCATTCTCTCCACGGCGGATCTCGACGACACTTCGCTCGTCAAGAAAGCTCGCGAATTCCCCGGCATGGAAGGCCGCGACCTCGTGAAGGAAGTCGTGCCCCAAAAAGCGTTTACGTGGAACAAAGGTTTCGGGGCATTCGCGGATCACGTCATGCCGCCTCGACCGCCCGAAAAGCGCGTCGTTGCCATCGACTACGGCATGAAGTGGAACATTCTTCGCTGTCTCACGCAAGTCGGATGTGCCGTGACTGTCGTTCCCGGCACCGCCTCCGCCGACGAAGTGCTCGCCCACAATCCCGACGGCGTGTTTCTCTCGAACGGCCCCGGCGACCCGGCCGCGGTGGGCTATGCGATCGACACCGTGAAGAACCTGATCGGCAAGAAGCCGATTTTCGGCATCTGTCTGGGTCATCAACTGCTCGGTCTGGCATTCGGCGCAAAGACCTTCAAGTTGAAGTTCGGTCACCGCGGCGCAAACCAGCCTGTGCGCAATGAACTGACCAAGCAGGTCGAAATCACGACGCAAAATCACGGCTTCTCGGTCGACCCAACCACTCTTCCAAAAGACGTGATCCCCACACACATCAACCTGAACGACAACACGCTCGAAGGACTCCGCCACACAAAACTGCCCGTGTTCAGCGTGCAGTACCACCCGGAAGCCGCCGCCGGCCCGCACGACTCCAGCTACCTGTTCGAGGACTTCCGAAAAATGATGGGGTGAAGTCCGCGAGAAATTCACCGAACGGCCACCACCGAAACGGCGTGCGTAACGTTGCCTCGCGTCGTGTCCCGTGAATGTTCAAGATCAGGGAATTCTCCGCGATAGCCCGAAGTGCGATTGTTACTTCGGTTGGGGTTCTAACAGATCCGCAATCGCGAAACCAGAGTTCGTAACTCTGTACCCACCGCGGTCTGACCGAATCAGATCATGCCCGAGGAGTTCCTTGATTACTTCGAGCCATTTTGCTTCCACCCGAGGTGAATATGGGGCAAGAAAGTTCCGTCCGTTCGTCATGATCGCTCTCCGGCGTCATCGGGCACATTGAGGATTAAGCCTGCTCGATCTTTCGTGGCCGCGAGGAGTAACTCCTTCGCCTCCGCGACCGAGAGTTGCGACGCAAATGCGGAAACCGCATCACCGTCGCCAAACGAACGATGCGCAATCTTCAACGCGAAATGTTATCCGAACCGCCGCTGTCGTTGCACCAGATATTCCAGAAGTGCCTTGTCGAACCCGACCGATGTGTCCATGCCGACGTAGTCCACGTTCGCCGCAGTGCATTCCGACTTGATATACCGGCGATACTCCTCCACGAACGCCACGTAGTCGTCGCGGATACCCTGCGCATCAATCTCTTTGTGCTCCGGCGATTCCACATCCTCAAAATCGACTAACCCAGCGAGAGGGAACTTGGCTTCGAGCACATCCAGAATGTGAAACACGATCACTTCATGCCCGGCGTAGCGAAGCCGGTAGAGGCTGCGGATCATTGCCTCCGTTTCCGCTTTCCAGTCGTCGGTGGTGGGTAGCAGATCGCTGAAGAGCATGACAAGGCTCTTCCCTTTAATCATCGACGCGAGTTGAAACAGGCTCTCCGGGATGTTCGTCTCGCCGGTAGGCTTCAAGTTCGCCAGAACCGAGAGAATCGTGCCGAGCTGCGTGCGCTTGCTCTTGGGCGGCACCACCGTTCGCAGTTTCGTATCGAATGCGACCAACCCCACCGGGTCTTGCTGGTAAATCATCAAGTAGCCGAGCGCCGCCGCCAGACAGATACCGTAATCGAACTTCGTGAGCGTTTCGTCGGCGGCACCGATGGCGGACCAATCGACTTTCACACCAGCTTTGCGCGCCTCGGCCGGACCGTTCCAGTCCATCGACTTCGATAAATCCATGACGAGATAACCCGTCATGTTCGTTTCGGCCTGGAACTTCTTGACGAAGTATTTGCCGGTCTTGGCGTACACCTTCCAGTCGAGCGTTTTGAGGTCGTCGCCGGGGTTGTATTTGCGGTGTTCGGAGAACTCGACGGAGAAGCCGTGATATGGGCTGGCGTGCAACCCGCTCAGGAAGCCCTGCACAATGAACTTCGCCCGCAGGTCGAGCCGTGCGACCTGACGAATTACTTCCGGGCGGAGGTATTTTTCTGCTTTCATGTATTACCTTGTGAACCCGCCCGCAAGGGAGGTGGGTAACGAGCCGGAAGCGTGAGCGACGGGCCACATGCACCCACTGCCCTTGTGGGCAGGGTTCGCCTAGTATTCCTGCACCAACAACTCGCCGCTTGCGGCGAACCAACCGCGGCCGTCGATTTGGTAAACACCGTCGGTCGCCGATGCGAGAAAGCGCACGGCTTCCTCCAGTATGCGTTCAACTAACACTTCATTATTCGTGCCCACCGGCCGGCGGAGCGTAATGAGCTGCTGCGTTTGAATCACGCGTTCCATCAATGGCCCACTATTGGGGCTGTAGTTCATTGTTTCCAGTTCGGCCGCGTGTGTGTTGAGATCGTCGCGGAGGTCGTCTTCCTTCGTGAGGTAGCGCGAGATCATCACCGGCGAACCGCTCGGCAGACGCAGTTCACCCTCGGTCCAGCCGAGGTCATCGCCCCGAAAATGCGGCTCAACCGCCAGCCCGCATGCGTGCAGATGCGCAGCCAACGCCGCGGGCGAAGGTTCGGTGTCCGCAAGGCTGAAGACGCGATACCACATGGCAATCTCCAGCGAACCCCGCCCGCAAGGGCGGTGAGTGCAGCGGCCCGTCGTTCACGCTTCCGGCTCGCACCCGCCGCCCTCGCGGGCGGGGTTCGCCTCATCCCTTCCTCTTCTCCACATATTTCTTCGGTTCCGGTTCACTCACGATCTTGAGCAACTCCAGAACGATGTCGTCGCTGGTGCGGCCTTCGGCCTGGGCCTGGAAGTTCGCGCTGACGCGGTGGCGTAGCACTGGAATCGCTGCCTTCTTGATGTCATCGATGGCGACGCTCGGCCGGCCGTCCATCGCTGCGAATGCCTGACCCGCTTGTGCGAGGAAGATGCCGGCACGCGGACCGCCGCCCCAGTCCACGAGTCGCTTGATCATCTCCGGCGCGGACGGGTCTTTCGGGCGTGTAGCGCGGACGAGTTTCACAATGAACTCGTTGACGAACTTCGGCACTTCCACCTTCTTTACCAGTTTCTGCCACGCAATGATGCGAGCGGCGTCGAGTACCTTCGAGAGTTCCGCACGCTCCGGCCGCGTGCTCATGGTCACGATCTGCTGCTCGTCTTCGAGCGTGGGGTAATCGACCTTGATGTTGAACATGAAGCGGTCGAGTTGGGCTTCCGGCAGCGGATAGGTACCTTCCTGTTCGATGGGGTTCTGCGTGGCAATTACGAAGAACGGCTCCGGCAGTTTCATCGTATCCTGACCGGCCGTGACTTGCCGCTCCTGCATGGCTTCGAGAAGGGCGGCTTGCGTTTTGGGCGGCGTGCGGTTGATTTCGTCCGCCAGCACGATGTTCGCGAAGATCGGCCCGCGAATGAACCGGAACTCACGTTTGCCATCGGTCGATTCCTCCAGCACCGTGGTGCCAGTGATGTCCGAGGGCATCAGGTCCGGAGTGAACTGAACGCGCTTGAAAGTGACGTTCAGAATCTGCGCGATCGAGCTAACGAGCAGCGTCTTCGCCAGTCCCGGCACGCCAACCAGTAAACAGTGTCCACGTGTGAAGATCGCCGCCAGGACTTGTTCGATCACTTCGCCCTGTCCAACGACGACCCGCCGAAGTTGGTCGAGCATGGCGACGCGATCGCCAGAGAACTGGTTCAAGTATTCCGTGAACTTGTCGGAAGCAGACACCGGCGGCCCTCGTGCGGTAGTTTGGGTAGCTGGAGCTACCCATTTTACCAATTCAAGAGCAGTCGATTAGTTCTCCATCCTCGTCGGAATAATGGGGCTGTTCTGGTACCCCCATTCCAACGCACCCCTCCCGCTTCCGAGGAGTCCCGATGCGCACCGTCCTTCTATTGCTCGGTCTAGGCACGCTGAGCGTGTTTCTTGGGTGGAATGCGGCGAAACTGGATGCAGAACCTGACCCGGCCCCGTCACCGGTCAAGTGGTCGGCGGATATGCAGACGATTGCGGATGGACACAACCGCTTTGCCATCGAACTGTACGCGAAATTACGAGAGAACGAAAAGGGGAACGTTTTCCTCTCGCCGTATAGCGTTCACACGGCACTCGCGATGACCGCAACCGGCGCAAAAGGCAACACACGCGACCAGATGGTGAAGGTGCTACACTTGCCGACGGCTGGCAACAAGATCCTCGCCTCGGGAGACATCGGTCGTTACTACGCCCATCCACGCAAGGACTTCGAGTTATCCGTTGCAAATGCGTTGTGGGGTCAGAAGGGCTTCCCGTGGCGCCCGGAATGGCTCGGAGTGCTGAAGGAGCGATTCGGGGGTGGTTTCAACGAGGCCGACTTCGCGGCGAACCCCGATGACGAACGCCAGCGCATCAACAAATGGGTGGAAGAGAAGACTCGCGACCGGATCAAGGAACTCCTGCTGCCCCCGCAGGTCGCGAAGCCCACGACGATGGTGCTCGCCAATGCCATCTATTTCAAAGGCAACTGGGCGACTCAGTTCGACAAGAAGAAGACCGCGAACGCGCCATTCAAATGCGATGATAAAACGACTGTGAACGTGCCGATGATGCACGCGAGTATGAAGTGCCGCCTGGGGAACGTCAATGGCGTCACGATGGCCGAATTACCCTACCGGGGCGGTGAACTGGCCATGCTCATCGTGTTGCCGAAGACGTCCGAGAAGTTAGCGGATTTGGAAAAGACACTGACGCCGGAACTCTTCACGAAGTGGCGGGCTGACCTTCAGAACCGCGACGACGTGTCCGTTTCAATTCCGAAGTTCAAGATCGAGGCGCGCTACGGACTGCCGGGGTATCTCGAATCGCTCGGTATGACGGACGCCTTCAAAGCTGGCGTCGCCGACTTCACCGGGATGGCAAGCGAGTCACCCGGTCGCATCTCGCAAATCGTGCACAAGGCATTTGTGGATGTGAACGAGGAAGGCACCGAGGCCGCCGCAGCGACCGCAGTGGTGCTCGCCGACCCCGGCAAACCAATCTCATTCAAGGCCGATCGTCCGTTCCTGTTTTTCATTTGCGACACGAAACACGACACGATCCTGTTCCTGGGTCGTGTCGAGAAGCCATGAAGGCTTCTCAAGGGGTGGGCGGCATCCCACACACCGGAAATCCATCAGAGTGGGGGGTTCCCAACTTTCCGAACTTTCCGATTGCGACTTGAACGCATTCGGGCTAGTATCGTGACGTAGTCGAAGCCCCGCTTTGACGAACTCACCACACAAGCCCGCCTTCCCAACTTCCCTCCTTTTCTCCATTCGGAGCAACTCATGTTGACTTTCTGGGGCGCCAAACAACGCTTTTGCGACGGCATGAACCGGCGGAACTTCCTGCAAATCGGAGCGTTCGGGGCTGGTCTCACACTGGCCGACATGCTGCGTCTCAAAGCCGCTCAGGATCCCGCGACGGCACCCAAGTCCTCATCGCAAAAAGCGGCGATCATGATTTACCTGCCCGGCGGGCCGTCGCACATGGATATGTACGACCTCAAGCCGGACGCCCCCAAAGAGTTCCGGGGCGAGTTCAACCCGATCCAAACGAATGTCCCCGGCGTGCAAATCTGCGAACACATGCCGCTGCAAGCCCGCATGTGGGACAAGCTGGCCTGCGTTCGTTCGCTCGTCTCCGTCGATGAACACTCGGACTCGCTGGTCAGCACCGGCTACAGCGAAAACACAAACCGGACCGCGTCGCACCCGTGCTTCGGCTCGGTGGTGTCGAAGCTCCGCGGTGAGGGTGCCAACGACGTTCCTCCGTTCGTCTCGCTCCGCGGCGGCGGCAGCGCTGGCACCGAACCAGGCTACCTCGGCGTTTCGCACCGGCCCTTCACGCCAAGCGGTGCCGGGATGGAAAACCTCCGACTTGCGAGCGGCGTGAATACCGACCGCATGGACGACCGTAAGGACCTGCTCGGCAAGTTCGACACCGTCCGGCGGGAAGTCGATGCCAGCGGCACCATGAAGGGCATGGACTCGTTCACCGGTCGGGCTTTCGACATGATCGCCTCCGGCGTTGTTCGTAAGGCGCTCGATCTGAAGCACGAAGACCCGAAGACTCGCGACCGCTACAAGGGTGTCGAGCAGTTCCTCACCGCTCGTCGGCTTGTGGAAGCCGGCGTTGGCTGCGTCACGCTTTCCATCGGGGGCTGGGACACGCACACCAGCAACTTCAAGGAACTGAAGCGGCAACTGCCGCAAGTGGACCGCGGCGTCGCGAACCTGATTCAAGACCTCCATGATCGCGGCATGCAGGACGACGTGGTGACAGTGATGTGGGGCGAGTTCGGCCGCACACCGAAGATCAACAATTCCGACGCGGGCCGCGATCACTGGTCGCCAGTGATGAGTGCGCTGATCGCCGGTGGTGGGCTGAAGATGGGTCAGGCCATCGGCGCCAGCTCCGCGAAGGGCGAATACCCGAAGGATCGGCCCTACAAGGTGCCGCACCTGCTCGCCACGATCTACCACGCGATGGGCATCGACGCGGGCTACACCTTCCCCAACGGCGCGGGCCGGCCAATGTACATCCTCGACGACCGCGCCAAGGTTGAAGAATTGCTCTAAAGCACAACGATCGCCACGACCGAGAAACGCGAACAGAACCGGGAGCCAGATGGCTCCCGGTTTCTTTTGGTACTATGTGATCGAACCTCGGAGCAGAGCAATGACCACTTTCGACCGCATCACGCACAACCCGCTCCAAATGGGTGGCCGGCCATGTATTCGCGGGATGCGAAGTTCGGAGTTCGCCATGAGAAGGACCTTCGAGATGATCGCGGATTGCCGTTCTTCTGAAATCGTCTTCGTCGATGGTGTCAACTAATTTGATTTTGGTGGGAAGTGCGAATCCAATGTGGGGCAATCATGGCACAAGCGGCATTCACTATCGGCTACGGTGGCCGAAAGCCCGATGACTTTACCGGTCTGCTTGCCGCAAATGGCGTGAAGACGCTCGTCGATGTCCGCCTGCGCCCAGACCGTGCGAGCATGGGCATCTTTGCCAAGTCGAAGGAAGCGGATCGGGGAATCGCGGGTTTGCTCGCGAAGGCCGGTGTTGGGTATGTGTCGCTCCCGGAACTGGGCAACGTGTTCCTCGATTACCCCGACTGGCCCGAGCGGTACGAGAAGTTCCTCGAACTGGCGGGACCGCTTCTCTTCGACCGACTCGAAGGCATCACGGGCCCGCTCTGCTTCATGTGCGCCGAGAAGAAGCTGTGCGAATGCCACCGTCGACACATCGCGGCTTATCTGGAGAGAACGGACGGCTGGACGTTTACGCACATCGAATAGCGAGCAGATGAACCCCGCCCGCAAGGGCGGTGGGTGCAGCGGCCCGGCGCTCACAACCCCCGCCCTTGCGGGCGGGGTTCGCCGGGATTGCCGTTCGCCAACGCACACCGACTTCTATCCACCCGCAAACGTGATCCCAGCCGCGGTCATCGCTTTCTGAACGTACTCCATCATTGGCCGCATCGATTTCACATCCATTCCGCGAACATTGTCCTCGTTGGCGTACATGCTGCTCAGGGACTTGAAGATGCCAGGATCACCGCCGGTGAATTCGTTCACCAGCCCCACCCATCGTTTCGCCAGTTCCTGTACCTTCGGGTCGGCGGGATCGGTGCCCGCGTCCATCACGGCCTGTACTTCGGCCATGAGCCGTGGCCACTCAGCTTGGGTTTGCTTGAGGCGGGCATCGCCAACTTGTTCCTTGCGGGCTTTCAATTGCTCGATTTGTTCCGGCGTGTAGTACTTCTCGATCATTGTCATTACCTCGATGGTTTCGAGAAATGTGTCGGGGGACACTGTGTCTGTCGCGTCGAGAGTGGCCGCGAGCAATTCGAGTCGGTCGCCAAGCTGAGCAAGTTCGGCTGCCAGTTGGCGTACTTTGGCCAGATGGAGGCGCACCACTTCACGCGGATCGTAATCCGCCCGCGTCATGTACTCCTTCACCTGCTCCAAACTGAAACCGAGTTGCTTCAGACAAACGATTTGATGCAAGCGCGCCACATCCGCGGCAGTGTAAAGCCGGTGGCCAGAGCCGTGCGAGGACTCCGTGCGGCCGGAGGGCGACAGGAGGCCGATGGCGTCGTAGTGGTGCAGCGTACGGACCGTTAAGCCCGCACGAGCGGCCAGTTCGCCGACCTTCCACGATCGTTCCGGCATGATTTGCCCTCGTATCGACCCTCAACGCGGGCATGGTACAGCCTCACGCAACGTGAGGTTCAAGAGGGCGAGGCGGGATTTTTCAAAATCGCAAGAGAAGCCGGGCAATCTCTATCCGCCTTGCACATGGACGAGAGACTTTCTAACTTCAGGCACGGGGACAGTGTCTCTTCATCACACAGCCAGACGCAACAATCGCTGCGACTCTCACTCATGAACCGACTTCTTTCGACCCTGGTGATCGCCGCGGTGGTTTTTTCGGGTTGCTCTCCGTCGGCTGCGCCAACGGCATCCCCGGAACCTGTCCGACCTCAAATAACTACTGCTCCAACGCCGCAGAAAACCCCAGAAACAAAGTCGGTTGTCCCCGAATCGGCTCCAGCTCCAATCGCCCAGCCATCGGAACCTCCGCCGGAGCCCAAGACCGACCCCAAGCCTGAACCAGAGTCCAAAACCAACCCAGAACCCGAACCGCCCCCAGCGCGCCCGGCGAAGGGGCAGCCGCTACGCCCCGCCGCGCCACCGCTTCCCGAGCCAGAGGGTGACGTGGTCATTGTGGACACTGCCGCAAAACTCTCCGCCGCCGTTGATCGTGCCCGCGCCGGGACAACGGTCCTGCTGGCCGACGGCTGCTACGTTCTGACCAAGCCTTTGCACATCCGAGCAGACCGAGTGTCGTTGCGCGGTAAATCCGGCGACCGCACGAAGGTGATTCTCGATGGTGATGGAACACTCGGCGAAGCGATCTGGCTGAGCCGCTGCTCGGATGTCACCATTGCCAATCTCACCGTGCGCGATGTGCGATGGAACGGCGTCAAGCTGAACTCCGAAACCGGCGTGCAGCGAGTGCGGATTTACAACTGCGAGTTCCGCAACATCTGGCAGCGGGCTATCAAAGCCGTGCTGGTGCCGGAGGCCAATCGCGAACAGCGTCGTCCCAAACACTGTCGCATCGAGTATTGCCTGTTCGCCAACGACCGCCCAAAGAAATTTGGCGATGACCCGACAGATACCGCCAGTTCGTACAACGGCGACTACATCGCCGGTATCGACCTCATGTGCGCAACCGAGTGGGTGATCCGGGACAACATATTTCGCGGTATTCGGGGGCGAACGGGCCAGGGTCGCGGGGCTATCTTTCTGTGGATGGATTCACACGACTGCGTGATCGAACGAAACGTAATCGTGGACTGCGACGCGGGCATCTCTCTGGGTAACGCCCAACACGATCCCAAGGCGCCAGCACACTGCATCGGCTGCATCGTGCGAAATAATTGCCTCACGCACACTCCTGAAGGAGGTATCACGGCGATCTACACGAAAGGCTGCAAGATCCTGCACAACACCATCTGCGACCCAAGCGGGAAGATTGTGAGGGGGGTGCGCGTGGAACTCGCGGCGGAGGGATTGGTGATAGCCAATAACCTGCTCGCCGGGCCGAAACTGGTCATCAACGTCAAGAGCGGAGTCGCGACATCGGACAATCGGGATGGCGTCGCGGCAAGTGTATTCGTGGACGCAGCGGAGGGCGACCTCCACCTGGCGGAGCGTGTGGACGGTGTCGTGAACGCGGGGAAAAGGTTGCCGGAGGTTCCGCGCGACCTGGACGGCCGCCGACGTGGCGACCACGCCGACCTTGGCGCGGACGAATTCAGTCCAGAGTGACGACACAGAGTTTCGGGCACGGCAGAGAACGCAAGCTGTGGTGTGCCATTGCTCCGAATCCGTGCTTCAACGATGCGCTGGTGTCTGTTAGATTGGTGATGAATACCCAGAGGCAACGACATGCCGGATTTGCTCGAACTGATTGCCGAAAACGACGCATCCGTTTTGAACGGATGGGCGTCGTCGTTAAAGGAACACGCGCCGCAACTCGACAGCTTGCCGGTGGACCAGCGGCGTCGTGAATTGTTGATGCTGGCTCGCGAGTTTGCTCGACGTGCGGCGTGGGCAGCGGAAACCGCCGAGGGCTGGCTGACGGAACTGAAAACGCGTCTCCGGGAGGGTATGGGCGGGCACAAACTACGGGAGCTTTTGCGCAGCGGGCGGGCTTTGTGTGGGATGTGTCGGTCGGTTTTCGAGATTGCAGGCGATTTGTGGCGATTGAGCGGCGCGGAAGGTGGCGAGCCATTGTCCGCAATAGGGCAGCGACTCGCAGTGGTCGAGGCGGAGATCGAGTCAATCACAAGGGTGGTGCGGCCTCCATCGCCAGAGGAACTTGAGAAATTCTTCCAGAGGGCAGAGGAGCAAACCCGCCAGGGGAAGTGGCTCACGCCGGAGCAGGCCCGCGCTGCGTTCCGAAAAGCCGAGTAACAGGCAAAGGCACTACGCACAATTCGGGTGGTCAGTCTTGGAATATCTGGGGTTCGCGCAATGGCCTTTGCCGTTAACATTGCCCAAGAAGTGCTCGATTACCTGAACGCACGCGAGCGTCTCACGCCTGCCGATTTGGCCCGCATCACTGACGGCATTTCGGAAGAGTTGGGCCGTGGTCAGCCGAAGAGTTCCTTGCCAAGAACCCGCACCCATTTCTCCCAACCGCTACTGGTACGACTTCGGTTTGATGACCGAAGCTCTGGAGATTCGGTTTTTCAGGTTCGCGTGCAATGCGGAAGGTCATATCTTCGGAGTCACCGAAGTTCTGTACGCCGAAGAACGATTGGAAGAAGAGTGATGAGCTTCATACTCCGTCGGTGAGTCTCACACTTTCAGTCCCACCACTCGCATGAGGGCCAGGCCATTCCCATGCGGGACGACGCCGGGGCGCATCGTATAGTCGAAATGGAGTTCGTTATCGGTGATGTCGTCGCGGAAGTGGACGTTCACCGCGCCGGGGATAGTGTCGGTGACCGCCGTGAGGCTCAGGTCATGCGTTGTGACAAAGCCGATCGCACCCGCCGCGACCAGGGTACGAACAACGCCTTCCGCACCCGCAACGCGATCCGCCGAGTTGGTGCCAGAGAACAGTTCATCGAGCAGAAACAGGACTGGAGGACCGCTTTCACGTGAAGCGAGGTCAAGCAAGAGCCGCACCTTCGTCACTTCCGCGAAGAACCGCGATTTCCCGGCTTGCAGAGAGTCCTGAACGCGCATCGTGGCGCCGACCATGAGCGGTGTGAGCGTGAAACTGCTCGCACGAACCACTCCCCCAGCCAGCGCAAGCACAGCATTCACCCCCACCGCACGCAAGAGCGTGCTCTTGCCGCTCATGTTCGATCCGCTCACCATCAGCACACGCGGACCGCTCTCGCCGCCGAGCGAGACGTCGTTTCGCACAGCTCGATCGATCGGCAACAACGGATGCGAGACGCCCACAGCAGTGAGCCGCACCGAGCCGGTTTCGACTGTTGGAAACACATCCGTGGGGTTTTCGTACGCGTAACCCGCGAGCGATGAGAGAGCTTCGGCTTCGCCAACCGCACGCAACCACCGCGCGACCGCTGCGCCGGAGCGTGCTCGCCACGCTTCCAGTTTGAATGCGAACCGGACATCCCACATCCGCAAAACCGCGATCGGGAAAAAGAAGGGATTGCGTCGCGAGTTGTACCACTGCAGCAATTCGCGTAATTCGCGAATCTGCTTCGCTCCCGGTAGTCCGTCAGCGATCAAAGCGGCTTGCAATTCCTTCAGCCGGGAGGCGGCAAAGGGCTCACATTCGAACCGGGCCAGAAGCGATTCAAAGAGCGAGAGACTTTCCGCTGCCCGTTCGAGCGGCTTGAGCACTCGTCGAGCCTGGGGCAATAGCGGCAGGGCCACCGCCAGCGACGCCACGCCGAACGCGATCACCGGCAACGACGTGGTATTCGCGAAGAACCAACCCGCCCACGCCAACACGTTCGCCCAGCCGAGGATTTCCACCGCCCACCGCTTCCACGATGCGACAGCCTCGATTGGCGCTGCGCCCCATTCTGCAAGGGGGTGGTAATCCGCCGCGGGGGCATCTGCCCCAGCCACGGCGATGGCTTCACGCAGATCGAGCCTGGGGGTCAGATCCGCGACAGATTCCTGTCGTGCCTTCACTTCCGTCGGTTCGGCCGGAGCAAGCAACCACGCGGCCAGTGTGTCTTCGCCAGCGCGGGTGCGACACGCCGTCACCCGCTCGAAGACCGAGCCGGGGCCGAATAGGTCGAGATCGGCTGAGTAGGAGTGTGTCTCATTTGCGAAGCGAGCACCGTCGCCCGCGCCGCTCGGTTTCCCCTCCAGACGGTCGAGCCCGCCGGCATAGAACTTCGCGGCCCGCTCCGCCCACAATTTTTGGCCGCGTGTAGCTTCAAAGCGCGCGACGAAATAGAAGAACGCCACCACCGGCACAAGCGTGAACCAGGGCGAAATGATGTGCGCAGCGAAGCCGAGCGCGGCCACAATGAGCCCCACGAGAAACGCCCCAAGCCGACAATAGCTGAGCGTGTCGAGGCGGGCGGCCAGCGCATTCACGGTTGCCCGACGTGCGGCCAACCGATCAGCATAAACGGAGGCGGGGTCAGACCGTGACAGTGGAAAGGCACTCCTGGTACAAGAACCTGATAAGAGTGGCACATTTAACGAGCTGCGTCTTGGGAGTAGATGAGAATACGGCCGGCCGTGTTCTCATCTACTCCCAAGACGCAGCTCGTTAATATGCGGCATTTCCAGTGGGCTCTTGTGGGGTAAACAAAAGAAGGGCCATTCTTGGCCCTCCCGAATCAGAATAGGAACACGCCTCTCGGCAGTCACGGGTTAGTCACGTTCGCACTGATCTTGTAACTGCCGGTGGAGTTGCAGTTCCAAGGGCTGGGTGAGATGCGGAGATACAGTCTCCCACTCGCGCTCACTTTTCCTTTGTACGCAGCGCCTACAGGGAACGGCGTTCCTTTCGCTCCAATCTTCGCCACGATCTGACCGGGAACGCCAATTCGCTGCGAACCGTCCGGCAGTGCCCCCGCGGCTGTGTAGCCCGGTAGCCCACCCGGTTCGCTCATGTATTGTCCTGGCCCCTGCGGCCACTGGTCGATCTTGCCCGTGGCGGTCACTTCCAGTTGCTGCCCGGAGGAAACTTCGATCTGCGTCTCCAGCCAGTCCGCCTGATCCAGTTTGGCGTATTTCGCGGCATCAAGAGCGAACTCGGCATTGGAAGCCGAACTGATGGAGCGGAACGACTTGATATCGGTGAGCTTCAGAGTCGCGTCGCCGAAGTACTTCGTCCGGACCTTCAGCGCGGTCAGTTCAAGTTGGCCCTTCACGGTAAACTCGGGCGTCTCCACCACATCGTAATCGCGCAACTCCTCTTTGCCTTCACCGAGTTTGCCTTCGAGCAGTTTCAAAACAGCCTGTGCCCGGCGAACAACCTCTGGGTCTTCGCTCTTTTGCGTGCGCCGCAGCGACGGAATGGCGAAATGCCCAATGTCCGCGAGTCTTTGCTCGGCATCTTCGCGAGTGCGAAAATCGAGCGAGCCAAGTTCCTCGATTGCTTTGTCGATCTTCGATTTCATCCCTTCGGGGTAACGAAAGCCAAACTCCAACCGGCGAACATCCGCCGCCGGGATCGACAGTTTGCCGTACTTGGTGATGAGCGACACAGAAGGATCGAGCAGCACCACCTTCATCACGGTGTCGTCGTGGGTCCGCAATTCGAATGTGGCGGGTTCATTCTTGCTGGTCGTCGTGCTCGCAGACTTGGGTTCTGTTTTGGCGTCCGTCTGTGCTGGTGGGCCAGGAGGCTGAGCGAACGAAGCCCAGCCCAGAGTCATCACAACTGCCGCGGCCGATAGGAATCGCCGGAACATGGCTCACCTCCGGAACCGATGTGACGCCGTTTCGAGATCCTCGGGGAGGTTGTCGCGATCGCGGAGAACCTGTGTGAAAAAACGAAACCCGGCGACAACCGACCCGAGGATTTCAACACAGCTCCTGAGCCTACGATGATAACGCGCCAACGTGTGCGTGTGGATTTTGGAGTCGGAGATTAGTGCACCGAGGTGTTAGATGATTTTCCACCAACCTCGCGGTGCACAAATCTCCCCGGCAAAATCCACGCACACCCACAAACTGCCGCGGAGGTGTTGGAGTAGTTGTGTTCGCGTCACACTGCGGTCGATTTCTTTCGCGCGTCCCATTCTTCGGGGCTGATGAGCACTTGGCGGGCATTGCTGCCGTTGTAACCGCCCACGATGCCGTCTTCAGCCATGTAGTCGATGAAGCGTGACGCTTTACCGTAGCCGATTCCGAGCGCACGCTGAAGCAACGACGTACTGCCGCGTTGTTCGCGAATGACAATCTCCACGGCTTGTTCGTAAAGTGGGTCGCGTTCGCGGAGTTTCTCGCCCACGTCGCCGCTACCCGCTTCCACCTGATCGCGGGTTTTCAGGTTGAGCAGTTCGCTGTCGTAGTTGGGCGTATCGGTGGCGATGGCGTTCACCACCCGCTCAATTTCCTCGTTTTCGACGAGCGCACCCTGCGCTCGCGTGAGCGCGCCGGTTTGAAGGAACAGCATATCGCCCTTGCTGAGTAAACGCTCACCGCCCTTCTCGTCCAACACCACGGCACTGTCGGAACGGTTCGTGACACGGAAACAGATCCGCGCCGGCATGTTCGACTTGATTAGCCCGGTCACCACATCCACGGTGGGCCGTTGCGTTGCAAGGATCAGGTGCATACCGGCCGCCCGCGACTTTTGCGCCAGCATGATAATGTTGCCTTCGATCTCCTTCTTCATCTTCATCATCAGGTCGCCAACTTCGTCAATCACGATCACGATGTACGGCATTTTGCGTGGAATCGCACGCAGTTCCTCTTCGCTGTCGGGGTTTACGCGTCGGGCGATCTCCTCAAAAGGCAGGTCGTTGTACGCAGCGATATTCCGCACGCGGGCACGATGTAACCACTCGTACCGTTCCTCCATTTTCTCCACCGCCCAGGCGAGAATGGCATCGGCCTTCTTGTCTTCCTTCACCACCGGCGTCATCAGGTGTGGAATCTGCGCATAGTCGCTCAGTTCCACCTTCTTCGGGTCGATCAGAATCATCCGGCACTCGTCCGGCCGACGTGTGAGCAGCAGGCTCACGATGATGGTGTTGAGACACACCGATTTGCCCGTGCCTGTACTGCCCGCAATGAGCAAGTGCGGCATGGTCGCCAGATCGTATGCCAGCGGTCGCCCCTCCACGTCCTTGCCGATGAAGAGCGGTAAGCGGAATTTGCTGACTTTCGGCGTGGGAGCGAGAGCCGCGACCAGTTCCTTGAGGTGAACCGTCTGACGGATTTCGTTCGGCACTTCAATGCCAACCGTATTGCGACCCGGTAGCGGCGCGACGATGCGAACCGTCGGTACGCGCAAATTCAACGCCAGATCATCCGCCAGGTTCGTCACCTTATTCAGCCGCAAGCCTGTTTCGAGGGCAATCTCATACTGCGTGATGACCGGCCCCGTGTGAATGCCGACCACCTTCACATTCACGCCGTAATCGAGAAACGCTTTCTCCAGCAACTGCGCCACTTCGCGGAGTTTCTGCTCGTGATCGGCCACCGGGAACGGCTCCGGATCGTTCAACAGCGTCAGCGGCGGGAGTTCGTAATCGACGTTCGACGGCTGCTCTTCCATTGGAGCCGCATGCACAAGCGGAGCAGGACGCGGCCCGGTGTGAACGTGAATCGGAATTTCTTCGGGCTTCACATCTGGTAGAGAGGGTTCGCTCGCAGGCGAACCCGAAAGAGGCGACTTCACCGGCGGCGGAGTATCGACAGAAACCGAAACCGGGGCCGAAGTCTCGCTCTTCGCGGGCTTCACGTCTGGCATCGCCGGGCGTGCCGGAAGCGCCGCTTTCACTCCCCTCGCCACACCGCTGACGACGGTCTTCCCAACACCCAAGCCGCCCGCGATGACGTACTCCATCCCCGCCGCGACGCGGTCATTCAGCCACACGCCAACCTTCCACGAAGCGCGAATAATACTCCACACAACTCGTCCAATACCCAGTACAAGCCCGTTCATCGTCAGCAGCAGCCCGAGCAATACTCCAAGCGCGAAGATCGCGTAAGCGGCTTCCGGCTGCGTTGCATCTTCGAGTGAAAAGCGAAGGTAGGCACCAACTGAGCCACCACGACCCGCAACCGATGGCGAAGCCAGCCCCGCACCGAACCAGTCCACGCCAACGGCCGCGACAACGGTGAGCACGCCCCAGCCAATGAAGCGAAGGAGAAGCCGACCGGGTGCGCGGCTCACGACGAGCAACCCCGCGAGCGTGAACCAACCCGCCAGCAGCACAATAGCCGCCCACCCAAGCGGTTCAATGAGCAACGCAGCGGCACGGTCGCCCCAGGAGCCGAACAGATTCGGTTCACCAGAGAGTGCCCGCGCCGAGCACGTCGCTGCTGCCAACAATCCACCAAGAGCGAAGAGCGTGACAACGACCGCGTCGAATCGCCATCGCGACTGTAGCGAAGATGTATTCTTTTCCGCCATTCATTCGACTCCGCAACCGCGTGCTGCGCACAACCCATATTGTCATTCGTTGGATGCGCAAACTGAATCGCACATCACGCCTCGCGTTGGTGGATTTCGCCTTTCCCACGCGGAACGGGCGATACAACACGTCCGACCGGAAAAGGCGGTACAGTATTACGCCGCACATGCCGATACATCTTCGCCGTGGCGAAGAGCGCACGGAGAAACTCGCATGCTCCACGTCGCGTTGTGGGAGCCGGAAATTCCGCCAAACACAGGAAATGTCGCGCGTCTCTGTGCCGCGACAGGGACACGGCTGCACCTCATCGGCCGCCTTGGCTTCCGTCTCGATGATCGCTCATTGCGGCGCGCGGGGTTGGATTACTGGCATGCGGTCGATGTGGTGCGGCACGTCACGTTCGAGGACTTCGAGCGAGAACTTGCAGGACCCACACCCCCACCCCCTCTCTGCAGGGAGGGGGAGCAAGGCATGGAAAGTCTCGACTCGCTTCCATCTGTCGAGCGTGGGGTGCCAAATATCTGGTGCATCGAAACGCCCGGCGAGAAACCCTACACGAAGGCGGAGTTTGCTGATGGTGACTGTCTGTTATTCGGCAACGAGTCGAGTGGGCTGCCGCCTTCCATCCGCGAGCGATTCGCGGAGCGTCTCGTGGGCATTCCCATGCCCACCGGCGCTGTGCGAAGTCTCAATCTTGCTACCGCCGTCGGGATCGTTCTTTACGACGCGCTGCGTCGTCTGCACGGGTGGTAAATCCGGAACAGGTTCGCCGAATTCCCAAAGCGTTCAGGTCAGATCGGCGTGACACCGCAGGCGAAAAACGCTTGGATATGCGAAGTTGGCGTGTGATCAGTTCGAGAAACTGTGTTGAACTCCTCAACCGAGGATTCAACACAGCGAGTCCGGGGTCGAGGTGCGGATGTCGCGAACGGTGGTCGCGTTCTCGGCGGTTGAGGAGTTAGCCGAGTTCGTTCACTCAGTGTTGTGCGCCAAGGATGCACTGGATATGACTCAGACACCGCTGTTCCGCACTCCGTTGCGGCGCAGAGGGCGAGTTTGTGGGCTGGTCTTTCACGTCGAAGGCCCGCGTCTGTTGCGAACCAGCGCCGTCTGGTCGAGCGACGACGCTTGCATCATCTTCTACGATTCGAGCGGGCTGCGATTCCACGAAGTGGATTTGAGCGAAAGCCCCGCTATTGGCGAAGCGGGCCCACCCCTGCGGGTGTGACCTCGCCCCCTGTGGCGAGGTTCGTGCTTCAATCGTCGTCGTTGGCCTTGTACTTGATCCGGCAGCCGGCTGCGGCGGGTGTTTCGGCAGTCGTTGCAGCTTTCCCAGCGAGTGCGGCGTCCACGGCGTCGGCAATGTACTTCACCTTCGGCGTACCATCCGCCTTGTCGTCGAACGCGCCCATGTACACCACTTTCCGATCCTTGTTCAGCACGAAGCACTCCGGGGTGAACATCGCGCCGTAGGCAAGCCCGATCTTTTGTGAGGGATCGTACAGATAGGTGAAGCCGAATTTCTTCTTCTCGGCTCGCTCTTTCATCGCCGGCAACGCGTCGGCCTTCCCGCTATTCACACAAATCGCAACAAACCCGACCTTGCTGCCGGGCTTGTTGCACTCGGCCGCGAATGCAATGAGCCGGTCTTCGTAGCCTTCCGCCACGATGCACGTATTGCAGGTGAAGACGACCACAAGGACATCTTTGTCTTTCCAATCAGCGAAGGAGTATTTCTTGCCGTCGGTGGCCTGGAGTTTGTCCCAGGTCGGAGCCTTGTCGCCGATGTTCAGCTTCTTGTTGAACTTGCCTGCTGGGGCGGCCGAAGTCGCCAAAACGAGAAGCGAAGCGGCGAAAACGAAGCGCGTCAAATACGTCATGAGGGAGCCTCTCGGCGAACCCCGCCCGCAAGGGCGGTGGGGCACAGTGGGCGCTGGCGAACCCCGCCCGCAAGGGCGGCGGGTGCAGGTGTCACCCGCAATACCCACCGCCCTTGCATGAATGAGAACGCGGCAGGCCGCGTTCTCATTTACTCAACAGGCGAGGGTCGCCAAAATGCGTCAGACCTTCTTCAAATACGTTGTGCCAGTATCGACGTGGGCGAGAGTCGCGGCGCGGCAAAGGCCAACGAGGGCGGGGTCGGTGGAGGGTGCGTGGAGTTCGCAAATGCCGAAAAACTGATCCTGCAGGAAACGCAAAATCTGCGACAACAAGAGCTTCGCCAAACCCTGTCGCCGCAAGTCCTGGCGAACCTGAATGTCCAGCACACCAGCCGATGGGAACCCCCACCGCCAGCCGTAACCTTCCAATTCCCACACGATCGCGCGAGCCGCGATGAAACTGTTCGCCAGCTTGTCCACCATGCGGAATTCGACCGGGTCGAGCGTGCCCCATACGCACTCGTGCCACCATGTCGGCACGCTCGCGGCGCGCATCACTTGCGTTTCATAGCGCTTTCGCAGCATGCCAAAACGGGCATCCGGAATCGAAATGGGAGAATCGAGCTTCTTCTGGAAAACGAGTGTGGTCCCAGCTGGTTCGTAGCCGAGTGAGCGAAAAAAGGGATCGGCCCCGGGATCGGATGCCAGAAAGCCAGGGCAGTTCGTTCCGCCATACAGACCGAAACCGAACGGGCAATACGGCCACACCGGTCCAGCCCGGAGCGTGGTAGCACCGCGTTTTGTCAAATATTCCTCGCACTTGTGCACGAGGTTTGCGCCGAGGTGCTTCCGCCCCACGTTTGGCCGCACCGCCACCGAGCAGATGACGCCGTGCGTGTAATCGAGCGCGGACAGCTCCTCGTTCGGACCAAATCCGGCCAGGGCGTATCCAATGATGCGGTTGTCGGTGTCGTCCACCGCGACAATTAAGCCGTCGGGATCGAAGTAGGGCTTGGAGAAGACCCAGCGTTCGAGCAGAGCCGGAGTGCGCAGTGGAAAGCTGCCGCGCGCCGTGTGGGATTCGTTCCACACATCGGCGAGCGCCGGCGGATCGGTGTTGAGGAAGCGGCGGAATACGATCACGGCCGGCTCTCGCAACCCGCCGGGAGAAGGTCGGCGGCATTATTGGACGGATGACGCAATAGTATAGGGGGAAGTACGCGACTGCAAGTGAGCCACGGATTCAGGCCGCATCCTCTCACCCCGCCGCGTGCTTCGCTCGGCAGAGTCGTTCTCTCTCACCAGCAGTCCGGTCGCCTGTTAACCTTCTCCCGGCGTATCATTCCAGTATGCTTGCACATTTCCGCACACTTCGGTTGGCTGCGTGGCTCGGCTGGCAGCTTGAGACCAACTGGGCCAGCCCGTGGCTCTTCGCCCTATACATGCTCGTGAAGCCCGTTTGTGGCTCGCTCATGCTGGTGTGTATGTTCTACGCCGTGGATCAGGCGGCGAAAGCCGACTCCCTTCCTGCTATTGGTCGAGCAGGGCTGGCGCCGGAATTCCTACCGTACATGTACGTGTCTAATGCATGTTACGGTCTTGTGGGTAGCGTAATGTTCGGCCTCAGCTATGCGGTGGTGCGCGATCGCGAACATTATCGCATGATGAAATACATCTATATCAGCCCAGCACACTTTCAGACGTACTTTCTTGGCCGCGGGGCCGCACGCGGAGCGGAGGGGAGTCTCGGCGGCGTGCTGAACATCGTGGTGGGGCTTACGCTTTTCGCGCAGGTGCGTGCGGCAGTCGGCGCGGGCAGTATCGATTGGCCGTGGCTCATCGCATATCTTGTAATTGGCAGCGTGATGCTCTGGGCCTGTGGAATGCTCCTCGCCGCAGCGTGCTTGAATATGTCGCGAAACGGCATGTTCTTGAGTGAAGGCGTCGCCGGCTTGGTTTATCTGCTCAGCGGCGTGGTCTTCCCCCTCCGCGCTCTGCCGGAGTGGGTGCAACCGATTAGCCTGGCCCTCCCCACAACCTACTGGCTGGAAGGAATGCGTCGCGCGCTGATGGGGCCGGTGCCGGAACGTCTGCGTGGTCCGCTCTCAGATTGGTCAAACGCCCATCTCACGTTGTTGCTCCTCGCCACGACCGCCGGCCTCGTACTCACAGCGCAACTTTTCTGGCGTTGGAGCGAACGACGCGCCTGGCGATTGGGGAAGTTAGAGGAAAACGCGGGTGTGTGAGCAAGCTTGGCGAACCCAGAGTGAACAACGGGCGAAGACTCCGCAGCCCACCGACTCGGACCGCGAACTATTCGCGATCAACGCATAGACAGTGAGAAGCCAAAACGGGATGATGACTCCATGCGGCTCTCTCAACAGCTTTGGCTCTGTTGAAACCTCGGGTCGGTTGTCGCAGGACTTGGTTCTCTGGGAGCAGTTTTCTCCAAGATGCGACAACCTCAACCGATGTTTCAACAGAGCAGCCCGCTTTCCGAGGCTCGCATGCGCCAGCTTCGTTTTGCGTTCACACTGATTGAACTCCTGGTGGTGATCGCGATCATTGCGGTTCTCATTGGCTTGCTTTTGCCAGCCGTGCAGAAGGTGCGCGAAGCCGCTGCGCGGATGAAATGTACGAGCCAACTGAAACAGATTGCGTTGGCATCTCATGCCTATCACGACGTCAACCAAATGTTTCCCGGCGGCGTGGTGATGGGTGGTACGCATAACTCCACGCTATTCGTTGAGCTTCTCCCCTACATCGAGCAAAACAACCTGTATCAGCAGTGGGACTTCGTCAATACCGGCAACAATTACTCGGGCGCCAATTCGCGTGCCGGAACCAACATTACGATCTACTGGTGCCCCAGCCACCCGGTTATACCGGGAGGTGGTGGTAGCCCAGCTTTCACCACTTATGGCGGCAACGGCGGAACGATTGTCTTCCCTGCCGCCGCCGCGACTTTGGATGGAATCTTCTCCACAACCGGTCCACTTTCCCAGCCAAACGCCAACCAAACGGGTGTAAATATACTTGCCATCACCGACGGTACATCGAACACAATCCTCTTCGGTGAACGCGTGGTCGGCGATGTGGCTCTCGATTCGTTCCTGAACGCCCCTGCGGGGGTCATTACTCCCACCCCCACTCCACCGCTGCAATCATCCGCGGCCTACAGCTTATGGGCGCCGCCACCCGGCCCCACCGCATGCGCAGCACTCCTGGCCGGGCAAGTTGTGATCAATTATCGGCAACCCTACGGATGGAGCCCGCCGCCCCCACCTCCACTCCCCAATTTACCGCCCACTCCGCCGCCGCCGGTGCCCTGGGGCCAACTCGGGCCACTGTGGGCGGCACGGTTGGGTGCGTATGGCAGCTACCACACCGGCGGCGCGAACTTCGCAATGGCCGACGGCAGTGTTCGCTTCCTTTCCGCCTCCACCCCAGTCGGTACTCTCAACGCGCTGAGCACTCGCGCCGGCAACGAAGTGATTCCGGGGAATTGATCAAAGTAGTGGCAGATCTCCGTGTGCCGTTGTCTTTCACGGCACACGGAGTGTGCCGACTGCACTGCTTTGAACTCGGCGGGCCGCGTTCTTATTTGGCGACCCACACGCCACCTCACATTGTTCTCATTTGCATACGACTTCGCACTCCGGGTATCTTTTTGAGACGGCTCGCTCACTTCTTCCACCACCACGAGGACCCCGCCATGCGGCCACTCCTTCCCCTCGCTGCCATTCTGGTCGCGATCGTCAGCTCACGGGCCGACGAGAAAATCAACGCTCCAATACCCAAAGCACCCATACCGCCATCCATTCATGGCAACTATCAACTGCTCGCCACCTCCTACGGCCCTGAGGTTACTCCAAAAGGCGCATTCGCTCCGGGTGGCCCGGGGGGTCGAACATCACCATTGCGCGCACTGGGAGGAGCAACGACCATCACCAAAAGTGAGATCGTCATCGAGGGCCGCACGGTATCCGCGACACCGACAACGATGGAATACACCATCGATCCGACCAAATCGCCCATCACGATTGACGTGGAAACGACCACCGTCCGCGGCAAAAAAGTGAAGTCGCTCGGGATTGTCGAAATCAGTGGCAACAGACTGACGATCGCGATCGCCAAAGAGGGGGACGAACGGCCCAAGACAACAGATGAAGCGGATGGCGTGACGGTATACTACTTTCAGAAGGCACCACCGCCGCCAAAGGTCGAATTCCGCATCGTCGCCATGACCGTTGGCAAGGAAGCAGACGCCGAAAAAGAGTTGAACAAGCTCGCGAACGAAGGATTCGAACTGGTCACCACAACCAACCCGGCTGCGACGGATAGCAAGTCGTCAGTGACGACCGTTCACTTCATCCTCAAGCGAACGGTCAAGCAGCCGTAGTGGTTCACTCCTCGTCTTTCTTGCGCCGCGTGCTGTCGTTGTCGAGCTTGTTGAGCGAGTCGGAGCGGTGGCGACCGAGATCCTCTTCGACGTGCGCGGCGTCCTCGGGATTATCCGTCAGGTTCTTCTTCAACTGCTGGCGGCGGTGCTTGTTTCCACGTTTCTTGAGCGCTCGCTTGATTTCGCGCATCCGCCGCTTGTCGGGATCCGGCATGGCACTAACCCTGGAATGGGAATCGCAACTTACAACAATCAAAATCCAAAAAAGATGGGCAGACTTCACAAAAACCACACGTCGCGGAACTTGAAAGTGGACACATCGAACTCGACACTTCCTTGATGGCTCGCATTCTCATCGTTACCGACGCGTGGCACCCGCAAGTAAGCGGGGTGGTGCGGACACTCGAAACCACCGCGCAGATCCTCCGTGAATGGGGCCATGCGGTGGAAGTCATCGAGCCGACCGGTTTCCCCTCGTTTCCCGTTCCATTTTACCCCGAGATTCCGCTCTGTACGATGCGGCCAGGCCGCATCTATGAACGCATTTGCAAGTTCAAGCCCGACTCCGTCCACATCTCAACAGAGGGGCCGCTCGGCTTCTGGGTTCGCCGTTTCTGCCGCTCCATGAACTGGCAGTTCAGCACCTCGTATCACACGCGATTCCCCGAATATCTGAACCGGCTTGCCTATGTACCAGAAAGGGTCACCTATAAGTTCCTCAAGTGGTTTCATGGCAACTCGTCGTGCATGATGGTTGCCACGCCCAGTCTCGAAAAAGAGCTCTTCAGTCGTGGGTTTTCCGCACCGATTCGTCGGTGGTCGCGCGGGGTCAATCTGGGCATCTTTCGCCCACGGCCGAAGCCCGTCGTGAGCTACCCGCGACCCATTTTGCTCTATGTTGGCCGCGTGTCGCACGAAAAGGGGATTGACGATTTCCTGAAGCTCAAAACGTCCGGCACGAAGATCGTCGTGGGTGATGGGCCCGCCCGCGCCGCGCTCGAACGACAATATCCCGACGCGGTGTTTCTCGGTTATCGCAAAGGCGAGCCGCTTGGTGAAGTGTATGCCGCGGCCGATCTGTTCGTGTTCCCCAGCCGCACGGATACCTTCGGAATTGTGGTGATCGAAGCGCTGGCCAGCGGGCTGCCGGTCGCGGCTTATCCTGTTACAGGACCAATGGACATTGTGACACGCGATGAACTGGGTGCGCTTGATGAAGACTTGGGACGTGCTGTAACGCGGGCACTGGCAAGTGGGAACCCAACCGCATGCGCGGAGGAGGGGGCACGCTACACCTGGGCCAACTGCACACGGCAGTTTCTGGACAATTTGACGCCGGTCAACCATACGAAGCTGATGGAGAACCCGGCGGGCCATCACGCGGTGATGTGAATCGTCGGCTCACTTCTTGTTGGTGAGCTTTTCGAGCACAATTGCCGGGAGATCTTCGCGACCTTCGAGTTTCCACTGCTTTTGTGCTTCATCCAACCGCTTGGCCACTTTCTTCAGTTCGTCGTCGTGGCGCTTGAACAGTTCTTCCTGCTCCTCTTTACTCAGCTTCAGCTTGTTGAGTTTCTCGGCCGTGGCATTCGTTCGCTCGATGGCCGCGAGAACCTTCTCCTTCGATTCTTTCTTCTCCATCAGCTCCGCGCAGGTATTAAGATTGGCAATCAGCTCTTTCATGAGGAGGTCAGGACCGCCGCAGCCGCTGAGGAGAGGCAGCACCAGCGCCATCAGGCCAAACGCAACAATCCGCTTCATCCGACGAGCTCCGGTTAGTTCGCATGCGGCTGAGAGTAACTATACCGGAACCGTCTGCGAACATCATCCGCTCGCGGAAAAAACTCTCACTGCGGCAACCGAGCATTGGCAGGCAGCTTCAATTCCGTACCTGCGGGTACGATGACATTAGGCGGATATTGTGAGTTCAGATCATAGATTTCGTTCCACTTCACACCAACTCGCTGCGCGACGGATGCGATTGTCATTCCGCCTTGCGGAACGATAAAGGTAGCTGGGCGATTGCTCGTCGTGCGAGCGGGTTCGCCTCCGGGCGGTCCCCACTTGGGCACGGAAGAGGTTCCACCGGTTCCACCAACCGGTACCACTCCACCCACCAATGTCGGATACTTCTTTCGCAGAATGTGAATGGGAGGGACGTTCACGTAGCGTGCCCCCTGAACCGGAGCATTCTGGTTGAACGCCTTGAGCGCCTGGGCGAATCGGCGATCGTTGTAGAACTCCAGACTGATGGTTTCGTAGGTGTCGCCCGCTTTCGGTTCGTAGATGTCCACATCGTAAGTCGTATTAGGTACGGACAAGGGTGCGGTCGGGGTCGGCTTCGCGTCTGTGCTACCGCTCGGCTTGGTGAATCCGGCGGGCGTGCCGGGCTGTGGTTCGACACTCGGCGGCAAGACGCTTGGCTTGGGTGTCACACCAATGGCGGGCGGGAGAGCACCCGGCGGGTTGGGTTCCGTCGGCGCACCCGGCAACTTGGGTTCGATAATCCCACCAGGTGACGGTTTGAATTCGGGCATCCCACCGGTAGGTGGTTTGACTCCAGGCACCACGCTCGGCGGCTCGGCGGGGCCGACGGGCGGAATCGGTGGCACCCCCCCGGCTGGAGGCATCGGCGGAGACACAGGCGCAACCGGAGCCGCGGGCAGGCCCCCTCCACCCGGAGGGGACACTGGAATCGTTGGGAAGGCCGGCTCCGTGGGCTTTCCGGGCGGTTTTGCGGGCATGGGTGGAGAAAGTGGATTCGCTGGCTTTACAGGCGGCTTTGTGGGGTCCACCGGCGTCAGTTCCGGCTGCGGAATTGGGAGCATTCCCATTCCTGGCGGCGCGACGGGTGGAACTGCGGGAGTGACCGAAACAGTAGGAGCCATCGGCGTTGGCGGAACCGGCGAAACAGGCGCGGGTGGAGTCGGCGAAGCTGGAGCAGGCGAGGGTGTCGGTGTAACACCGGCTAGCGGAGCCGCGGGCAGCGGATTGACCCCAGCTGGTGGCGTCGGGACCACAGGCAGCGCAGGAAGTGGGGGAGCGGCACCACTTGGCGGTGTCGCGGGCAAAACGGGCTTTGGCGGCGCGGTTGGTGGCGTCGGTGGTTCCGTTGCTCCTACTGGCGTAAATTCGGGCATCGGGATCGCGGGAAAACCACTCGGCGACGGCACCGGAGTAACGTTGGAACCCGCTGGTTTTGTCGGATCAGGCGGGACCGGCGGCACTGCGGGGATAGGTGTGATCGTGGTCGGCTTCACCGTGGGAACCGTCGGCGTCGGCGACGGTACCGGCACAGTGCCCGGTCGCGGAGCAACCGGCGCGACGTCAACTGCCGGTGGTGGAATCAATGAAGGGGCCGGCAGCGGAGTCGGTGTGGCGATCGGCACCGGCGGTGGGGTTGGGGTAACTGGTGTGGATGCCGTTGTTGTGTTGGTCGTGGTTGTGGGCGCACTCCCTGTACTGCTGGAGGTGCTGCCCCCCTGATCGCTCGTTCCGCTCGAAACCGAAGCCGTCGGTTTGGCTTGGTCTTTGGCGGGGAACATGAGCCGAATGACGCCGATGCCCGCCACCAGGCTGAAGACCGCCGAAAGACCAACGGTTAATTGCTTGCGCGTGAATCGCGAGAGCATCCCTCCGCTCGTTGTCGGCGTGGCGTCAGTTGGTGGCGTAGCCACGGCCGGAGAGGATGCGGGTTTGGGCACGGACGCTGGAGCTGAGGCCGGTGTTGCACTGGCCGTGGGCTTGGGTGACTCGGGTTTCGGTGGCGAGTCCACCCGCGGCGGCGTCGGGAGAGGAGCAGAGCGCGGAAATGCGGTCTTGCCGGGAACGTCAACGGCGATGGATTCGGTCATCCGTGACCTCGTGTTGAGCGTGGTAAGTGCCGCTTGGCAAGTGGCACTTTCTCTCGTCCGGCTCAGTTCGCCGGACCAACTCTGCCGGTTTACAAAGCTCACAACCGAAGGGCGACGCGCAGTTTCGCACTGCGGGAGCGGGGATTGCGAGCCGTCTCGGCGTCGGTGGCTTCCACCGGTTTTTTGTTCACTGGCTTCCAGATTTCCGCCACACGAAACGCTTGTTTCACTCGTCGATCTTCCAGCGAGTGGAAACTAATGATGCCTGCTCGCCCACCGGGCTTCACCACCTTCGGCAACATCGCCAGAAGGCGATCGAGCGCACCAAGTTCATCATTTACCGCAATCCGCAACGCCTGAAATACCCGCGTGGCGGGGTCGATGTTGCCGGAACGCGGTACACAGCGCCTCACCAGCTCCGCAAGTTCCGCAGTGGTAGTGATCGGCTTCTCTGTCCGGCGTTCCACAATTCGCTTCGCAACTCGTCGGCTATATCGTTCTTCGCCATATTCCCAAAACACGTCCGCCAGCGCAGATTCACTCAGCGTGTTTACCAAGTCTGCCGCGGTTGCCCCGGCGGTTGGGTCGAGCCGCATGTCGAGTGGGCCATCTTCGCGAAAACTCAGTCCGCGCTCGCCCTGCGCAAGCTGATCCGAACTGAACCCAAGATCGGCGAATACGCCGTCCACACCTGCAAGCCCACGAACGGCCAGCACCTCCGTCAGTTGATCGAAATTAGCATGGACAAGCTCGACTGGAAGCCCTTCCAACCGCGGCCGAGTCAAGTCGAGCATTGTCGGGTCTTGATCCAATCCGATCACTCGCCCGGTCGGAGCAACACGTTCGGCAATAAGCCGTGTGTGCCCACCGCCGCCGACGGTGCAGTCGATCCACGTCTCGCCCGAACGCGGATCGAGAAGGGCGAGCGTTTCAACCGGCAGCACACTCGCGTGAACCGGTACCCGATCGGCGGACATAGGCGGCTTTGGGAATTGGGTCAAGGCGAAGGTGACAGACTCGGAGGAGAAGGAGGTTGCTGGAGTTGGCAATTGATCTCCAACAGCATCGACTCATCATACCAGAACGCACATCACCACCGACTCAGGCCAGCAGCCGACTTGCCGACCAGTTCCGCACGCTTCAGGATGGCATCGTGGGTAGCAAGCTTGTACAGATCGCCGAGTGTGGGGTAGTTAAAACACGTGGACAGGAACAACTCCGCACCACCACCGACCATCATGACAACCAGCCCGATGTGAACCAATTCGGATGCCTGCTCGCCGATCACGTGGACGCCGAGCAACTTCAGGTCTTCGCTCGCGAAAATCAGTTTCAGGAAACCGGTTCTGTCGCCAATGATTTTGCCGCGTGGGTTCTGGTCGTAGTCGGCCCGGCCGACCACAATGGGAATCCCCTTCTCCTTCGCCTGCATTTCCGTCAAACCCACTGCACTCACTTCCGGAATCGTGTAAATTCCGGCAGGGAGAAACTTAGCCAGCTCTTCTTTTGCATGCGATTCGAACGCGTGACACGCCGCGACGCGGCCTTGCTCGGCACTCGTGCTGGCCAGCGCCGGAAAGCCAATCACATCCCCGACGGCGTAGATGTGTGGAACGGTGGTGCGGAAATGTTCATCGACCGGGATCAGCCCCCGGCTGGTGAGGCCGAAACCCGCCACCTCCGGTGCCAACGTCGCGGCGGCACTGGTTCGCCCGGCACAGATCAAGAGATGATCGACGGCCAATTCCTTGCCAGACTTCAGCCGCAACTCGATCTCTCCCGTACGCGGAGCCGTGCACTTTTCGACCTGATCCTGCCACCAAAACACGATGCCCTGTCGCTCCATTGCTGTTTTGAGGGCTTGCGACAGCTCGGCGTCGAGGAACGGCAGAAGCGTGTCCCGGCCATCGATCAGATGCACACGAACACCCAGCGCCGCGAACATACACGCATACTCGCTGCCGATGACACCGGCCCCGACCACCGCCAACGACCGCGGGATCGACGTGATGTAAAGCAGCTCGTCGGAGTCGTGAACGCGCGGGTGTTCGAATGGAAATACCGCGGGACGAATCGGCATGGAACCGATGGCGATGACGATTTTCGGCGCCCAAAGATCGGTGAAACCGCCCGGTGGGGACGGGTGGGTCACGCGGATAGTGTGCGGATCCCGAAACTTGCCCGTTCCGCGAACAATCGTGACGCCATACCGGTCGAGTAGCGTCCGCATTTGATACGCTTCGGATGCGGTAACGACTCGCTCGTGGCGGAGGAGGTCTTCCACCTTCGCTTCGCGACGGACAGACACATCCACGCCGATCAGTGCCCGAGACTTCACGCCGGCGATTGCCAGCGCGGTTTCGCGAAGAGTCTTGCTGGGTATGGTGCCGGTATTGACGGCCGCTCCGCCCACCTGTGGGTTCTTCTCGACAACAGCGACTCGCTTGCCGAGCAATGCAGCGGTGTCAGCGGCGGCCACTCCACCCGGTCCAGCACCAATGACAATCAGGTCGAATTCCTGGACTGGCGGCATCTGAAAACTCCCGGAACGGCAGCATGGTGTTCGACATGATACGCTGCATTTGCAAGAGGGTCACGCAACCGTTGCGTAGAACGCGGAGGAAAGTGGAACCGCACAATGAAGGCGGAAAGGCGCGATGCTTATCCTTCTCTTTACTCCAGTGGGGTTGTTTGCTTTCATTTGCGATCCTGATCAGTTCACCGGACGCGGGGGTGGGGCGACCTCAGCCGGACGCGAGTTTTCCCGTCGTTTCTGCTGGCTGCGTGCGTATGATTCAGTAAACAGATTGTCTTTCCGTGGGTTGGCCCTCCGCCACAATAAAAACAAGGAGCCGATCATGCCGGCTGTTCTTGACGACATCTCCGCCGAAATCCTCCACCTGAAAAAGCAACTCGGAGCCACCATCCTGGCCCACTATTACCAGGATGGCGAGATCCAGGCGCTTGCGGACATCACTGGTGATAGCCTGAAACTGGCGCGCGAAGCCACGAAGGTGGATTCGCCCGTCATCGTCTTCTGCGGTGTGTTGTTCATGGCCGAAACCGCCAAGATGCTCAACCCATCCAAAACGGTCCTACTGCCGGACCTGCAAGCGGGATGCAGCCTTGTGGACTCGTGCCCCGCCGACAAACTCGAACGCTATCAGGAACGACTCCGCGCCAACGGCCACCAGTTTCAGACGGTGTGCTACATCAACTCATCCGCGAAAGTGAAGGCCCTCAGCGACTGGGTGGTGACGAGCGGCAACGCGGAGGATGTTGTGCGGAACAAGGTGCCCGCAGGCTACGAAATCCTCTTCGTGCCCGATAAGCACCTCGGCCGCTATCTGCAAGAAGTGACCGGCCGCGAGATGATCCTCTGGGATGGCTCGTGCATGGTGCATGAAATCTTCAGCGTTCACGATTTGCTGAAGCAGAAGAAAGAACACCCGAAAGCCAAGACGCTTGCGCACCCGGAGTGTCCCAAGAACATTCTGGAATTAGCCGACTTTGTTGGTGGCACGGAGGCGATGATCAAGCACGCCGGCACATACGCCGAACCAACCGAGTTCCTCGTCGCGACCGAAGCGAACATGATGTGGGAACTGCAGCACCGTTATCCGCAACACACATATCTTGGCGTGCCGGGGATTACCTGTGCGTGTAACAAGTGTCCACACATGGCTCGGAACACGCTCGAAAAAGTTCGCGACTGTATGAAGACCCGCTCACCGGAAATCACCTGGCAGCCGGAGTTCGACAAGGCGAAGGAAGTGCTGGCGCGCAGCCTCCTGAACCCGCCGATCACCACCCCCGTCCATCCGATGGGGGATTGAGAAATGCCAACGAAAACACCCAAACTGAGAAGACTCCAAAGGCCGCAAGCAAGCCGACACCGGAAGCGAACGGAGCGACCGTACCAGAAGTCATGACTCTTACGGAAGCAGCGGCATTCTTGCGACTTGCACAGCGAGTGGTTCAACGGTTGGCGCTGAGTGGTTGGTTGCCGGGAACTCATGAAGTAGCAGACTCTCCCGGCAGTTCGATCGCGAAGACGGTTTTGCCCTCACGCCGCGTCCACACGATCGTTCCGCCGTGTGCTTCGACTGCCTGCTTGGCGACCGCCAAACCCAATCCGATTCCCTGCTCCTTGCCGGTCACGAACGGATCGAACAACTTCTCCGCGATGCCCGGCGGCGGCCCGGGCCCCGTATCGATCACCTCGATTCGGCAGGGCTTGTTTGCGCTTCGCGCCCCGCGTTCCGCGAGGCGAATCTCCACTGTGCCCCCTGGCCCCGCCGCTTCGACGGCGTTGCCGATCACGTTCCCCAACAAATGCGATAACGCTGTCGGGTCGCCCCAGGTCATCTCCATTTCGGCCGGTGGGTCCCAGAGGATCGTCGTACCGGCGTGTTGGCATTGCGGCTTTAACAGGCTCACGGCCTGATCGATGATCTTCACAAGATCGCACGCCACCCGTTCTCCGGTGGGTGGTTTTCCCATCGCCAGAAACTGCCGTAAGTTCGCTTCGATCCGCGCCAGTTGCCGCAATGCGACCCGGAGCGGTTCGGGGTCGGCCGATGGGTTTTCCGTGAGGAACAACTCCACCGCGAGCTTGGCACCGGCCGCGGCGTTGCGAAGTTGATGGGCCAACCCGCCGGAAAACTGACCGAGGACCTTCAGCCGTTCGGTCTGTTGCAATTCGTCCTGAAACGCGGCGAGTCGTCGGGCCATATCGTTGACGGCTTCGCACAGGTCGCGGAGTTCGTCGTTGGCGGTGGGGAGCGGCATGGGACGGAAGTCGCCGGCCGCGATGAGTCGCGTGCGAGCGTCGATATCGCGAACGCGACGCACCAAACGCGACCCATAGGCAAACATCATAACCACCGCAATGATCCCCCCCGCCCCGCCAAGAATGATGAGCGGCCGCACGGCGTTGGCCACCGCCGTGCGGCGAAGCGACTCGGGGTAGAAGATGTAGAGGTTGCCGCCGGCGTTGGGGTGTGGCGCTTTGAGCGGCAACCGCAGGCAGCGGTACTCCTGGCCGGCGACTACCACTGGCGGACCGAGGGTGTGTTCCTCGTCCGCTTGCGGTTGTTCGGCAGTGGGGACATCAAGCGGCGGAGTGGGTTTGGGATCGGGAAACGTGGACTGGATTGGCTCGCTGGGGTGTGTGAAGAGAAACTCCGCGCCGGAGAGCTTCTGCATCTTCCGCAGTACGGGTTCTTTCAGCGGAAAGAACGGCGGTTCGGTGAGAGTGCGGGCAACGCCCCACTGCTGCTCGGCGAGTCGGCGTTCGGTGTTGTGTGCGGCGATCTGCGCGGCCCATGCGGTCGCGGCCGCATCGCCGACCAGCAGGAGCGCGAGCGGAAGGAGTAAGCGATAGCGAAGCGACAGACGCATGTACTGTTAGTATTTCACGATCTGGCACTTCGGCAAAGCCGCTTTGAGTTCCTTCACACCCATATCTGTCACGGCGGTGTGATGAAGTTCCACGGTGGTGAGCTTCTTGAGTTCCTTGATCTGACTCATTCCTGCGTCCGTGACTCCGGTAAAGCTGAGATCCAGGGTGGTCAGGTTCGTGAGTTCCTTGAGTTCTTTCAACCCCGCGTCCGTTACTCCACGGCCGATAAGTCCCAAGTTGACGAGGTTCTTCAGTTGCTTGATTTCCTTCAACCCCTCATCCGTTACTCGATCGTTGAGAACCAGACCATCGCCGCCGTGGAGGTCGAGTGTGGTCAGGCTCTTGAACTCTTTCACGATTTTCAGTCCTGCGTTTGTGATCTCTTTGTTGAGGTACAGGACCGAGAGATTTTTGAGTTCCGTGAGTTCCCTTAACCCCGCATCTGTCACTCTCGTATTGCGAAGATCGAGCTTGGTGAGACTCTTGAGTTCTTTGACTTCCTTCAATCCTGCATCGGTCACCCCGACACCAAGCTGCAGAGTAGTCAGATTTTTGAGTTCCTTAACTATCTTCAATCCTTCATCCGTCACTCGGGTACGATCGAGATTGAGCGAGGTGAGACCAGTCAGGCCCTTGAGTTCTTTGAGCCTCTCATCAGTCACAGTAGTTCCAGCAAGGTTCAGTGTGGTGAGATTTTTCAACCCCGTGAGTTCCTTCAAACCAGTTCCCGTTACCCCGTGTCGCTGAGATCGAGCGTAACGAGATGTTCAAGTCCTTTGAGTTCCTTTAAACCCGCGTCCGTAATCAGAGTCAACGTGAGGTTCAGTGTGTGAAGGAGCTTGAGTTCGCTCAGTTGCGCCAGACCCTCATCCGTTACCCAGCGACTCAGGGAGAGTGTGCGGAGTGTTGTGAGTTCCTTGACTGTCTTCATTCCGGCGTCCGCCACTTGGGTGTATCTGAGGTCGAGCACGGTGAGGTTGCTGAGTTCCTTGAGTTCCTTTAATCCCGCGTCTGTTATCTCGTCGCCAAGCGACAGACAGGCAAGATGACGGATTTGTTTGATCTCTTTCATCCCCGCATCCGTCACTCGCGTGCGCCGGAGATTCAATTTGCGGAGCGTTTCGCACGCCTTAATCTCTTTCATCCCCGTGTCCGTCACCTCGGTGCCGTCGAGATTCAAGGCATCGAGTGACTGGAAATCTCGAAGTTCCTTCAGACCGGCGTCTGTGACTTGGGTGAAACTCAGATCGAGCGCAGTGAGGTGATCGATCTGTTTGAGGGTTTTCAATCCTTCGTCGGTGACTTCCGCCAGGGAGAGATCGAGTCCGAACGAGAACGGGACGTGTGGCAATTTCTTGAGATCCGCGTCGGTCGTTTCGCGTTGGAGAGCAAAGATGTGTCGGGTTTGTTTCGTGGTTGGATCTGTGTCGGTTCGGTCGTAGCCGCCGAGTTTGGCAAACGCCGCTTTCACAGCTTCGAGTTGTTCGGTGGTTGGTTCCGGCGGAGCACCTTGAGCCGTAGAGCGAGCGACCGCGAGCGACAGCACACCAATCCACACGAACAGCCGCAGCAGGCACTTCATGGATCTTCCTCCAAATGGCTCAGAGGCGATGTCGTTCGCAAGGATTGAACTTTCGGATACGATACTCGGACGTCACAAGTATTCCGGGTCATTTCAATTGCTAACGGGAGCATACCCCCATGCGTTGGCTCCTCTCCTTTCTCGTCGCCCTGGTTCCTCTCGCGGCTTTCGCCGCTACGCCGAATGTTCTACTTGTCATGACCGACGATCAGGGATTCGGCGACCTCGGGGCGCATGGCAATCCGGTCGTGAAGACGCCGAAGATCGACGCGTTCACGAAGGAGTCTGTGTGGTTGAAGAACTTTTACGTGTCGCCGGTCTGCTCGCCGACGCGGTCGAGCCTCATGACCGGGCAGTACAACTATCGCGTTGGCATCGTCGATACATTCATCGGCCGGTCGATGATGCGCACGGACGCCAAGACGCTGGCGCACTATCTCGCGGCGGTCGGCTACCGCACCGGCATCTTCGGCAAGTGGCACCTCGGCGATAACTATCCCCTGCGGCCGGAAGATCGCGGCTTTCAAGAAACGCTCTGGAGTCAGGGGGGAGGACTTGCCCAGCCCAGCGATCACCCGGACATGGACCCCAAGACTGCTTACTTCGATCCGATCCTGAAGCAGAACGGCAAGGAAGTGAAAACCAAGGGCTATTGCACGGATGTGTTCACCGATGCGGCGTTGAAGTTCATCACGGCCGAGAGCGAAAAGCCGTTCTTTGCGTATGTGGCGTACAACTGCCCGCACGGGCCGTTCGAAGTGCCGGAGGAACTCGCCAAGCCGTACAAGAAGCTCGATCTGAGTGTGAATGGCTTTCCCAAAATCGGCCAGCCGTGGGCAACGCCGAAGCTCAACACCGACGAAATCGCCAACGCCTACGGCATGATCGAGAACATCGACACGAACTTCGGGCGAATGATGCGGGCGCTCGACGACAAGAAGCTCGCAGAGAACACCATCGTCATCTTTTTGACCGATAACGGCGTGGGGGGCGTGCGCTGGAACGCGGGGCTGCGGAACCGCAAGGGAACCGTGTATGAGGGCGGTACCCGTGCTCCGTGTTATGTCCGCTGGCCGGGGAAGGCGAAGGCGGGCCGCGTAATTGATACGCCGCTGGCACACATCGACATGACCCCAACACTGTGCGAAATCTGCGGCGTGAAGACAGACACCGCCTTCGATGGCCGGAGCTTCGCGAAGATGCTCAGCGGCGAGTCGAATGACTGGCCCGGCCGCACGCTGTTCTTCCAGTGGCATCGCGGCGATGAGCCGGAGAAGTTCCGCGCCTTCTCCGCTCGCGGGCCTCAGTACAAGCTCGTTCAAGCGACTGGCGTTGCTCCCGGGCCGAAGTGGACGCCGAAATACGAACTTTTCGACATGACCGCCGACCCGTTTGAGCAAAAAGACCTCGCGGCCGAGAAGCCGGAAGAAGTCGCGAAGCTCAAGAAGGAATACGAAACGTGGTTCGCGGACGTGACCAAACGCGGCTTTGCTCCGCCTCGTATTGTGATTGGTTCAGAGAAAGAGAATCCGGTCCGGCTCAGCCGTCAGGACTGGCGTGGACCGAAGGCCGGCTGGCAGGCAGACAGCATCGGTCATTGGGAAATCGAAATCGTGAAGGCGGGCCGCTACAAGGTGACGATTCGCAGCCGCGAAGAGTTTGGCGGGTGGGATTGCAATGTGACCGGCGATGATCCGGGAACCGGGGTTGGGCAGATACGCAAGGACACCTCGAAGGTGGCAGCGGCCGAAGTACCTCTCGAGGTGCGGAAAGCAAAAATCGAAGTTCACATTGATGTAAAGGGCAAACAACGCGGCCCGGACTGGGTGGAAGTGGAATATCTGGGGCCAGTCGAGAAGAAGTGAGGGTGCGACGAGTTTTGTGTTTGTAGTGACCGGCTTCAGCCGGTCGGGACGCAGAGCGTCCCAATCGCCGCTTCGCGGCGAGACCCGCTGAAGCGGGTCACCACGAACACATGATCCCAATAGGGCAGTGCTGACGGCGACCGTGGCGAGAGCAACTCGTACCGTCACGCTGCCCCCCTGCGCTTCTGTGGCCGAACAAAACTCACCGACCCGACTGAACACAATCAGCCTAAACGACAACCAGTGAGCAACGGGAAACAATTCACACTGTAAGCAGCGAAAAACCAAAAGACGCGGCCGGTCTCGGTGCCGCGCAAAGTCAGGATGGGTTTTGTTCCCCGCGCGGACTCCCTGGCGGTACGTACGCACGGATTTCCTGTGCGGTGTAGCTGGTCCGGATGCCCAACGAGGCCGCGAGTGCGAACGCGATCCTGAGGTCGTCGGTCTCACGGAACGCGGCCTCCTCGCCGGGTAGTGGATCACCGGTGTTCTCCACTTCCACGGCTCCGCCTCCGCCCCAGGAGGGATCATCCACGACGTACCGCCGCTCCACGCGACCGTCCCGGTAGTACACGAAGTCGAACGAGTAGTCAGCGTCGCCGACCCAGGCGGCAAACACGTCGAACGTCTGCCCCAGTTGGTGGATGGCTTGCCGGGTCGAGGACATGTTGCAGAGGGTGTAGAAGTAATCGTCTGCCACAATCTTCCACTCGCCATCACCGGCCAGAAGCACATAACAACCATGCCGCCGGGGTGACTGCGTTGGTTGATAGTTGGCAAGCCCGAAGAGGTGGAGCAAGTCGGTGTCGGAAAGGCAGCCGGCGTCCCGCACGCAGATGAAGTGGAGGAAGCGCAGTCCACCGGGGAGGATGAAGTCCGGGTCTACCATATTTACCTGCAGTGGCGGCGGAGACGTTGAACCATGAAACGCCTACCGCCGCGCTACGAGTGCGCGACAACGACGCACAGCTACTATCTTACCCTTCCTGCATCTACAATAGCCGCAACGAGTCGGCAGGTTTAGCTCGTCGCTTTGCGACAGGGCGATGTTGCGTCGCCCGAGCGTTCCGCCACGCATCCGTCGTGAGGAAGGCTGTTCCAGCACCGCTTTCGGCCGACGGTGGCCACGAAGCGGTGGTAACTGGAACAACCCCGCCCGTCGTGGTTCACCACCGCTTCGTGGCCACCGTCGGCCGGCGTTGCCGTGAGCCTTCCACACTCCAGGTCGAGAAGTAACCCGGCCGGCTCGTCAAAACACCGAACGCCACACGCTTGTTACGTGTGGCGTTCGGTGTTTTGGGAACGCAGTCATCACGCGCCGGATGGCTACACGCTATTTCTTCACGCCGCGGAAATGCGTGTGGCATTTCACGCAGGTTCGAGTCATGTCGCTGTAAGCGAGGGCGGCGGCGTCCAGATTCTTCTCCTTGGAAGCCTTCAGCAGGTCGTCGGCGGCATGTTTGAACGCCTGCGCCTGGAACCGATACTCATCCGTCTTGTACGCTGCCACGAATACTCGCATATCGGCGATCAGCGTCAAAACTTCGGCGTTCCGCCTCAGCGCGTCGGCGTCGCCCGCTGTCAGCGCGTTCAAAAGGGCGTGCGCATGTTTCAGTTTCTCCTTCATCGCTTCGCTTTCGGGCGGGATGGGGAAGCTGTCGGTCGTTGCCGGCGGCTTCATCGGTTGCGCGAAGCCGTGGCCGACCATCAGGGCGACCAGACCGACGGTGGTGCAGGCCAGTAAGCGCGTCGTGAACATCGGGTATCTCCCTCTGTACCCCCTCGTGAGTGGGGGCGTGAATTGGGTTCGGCCGTGATGTGACTCATCGCAAAGGGCGCGCCTGCTGGAATAAGAAGTGCCGATACCGCTCAGTGCCGTGAAAATCGCTGCGTTTTTCGCATGAAGCAAATTGTGGTTGTCTGGAGTTGTGTCGTTCCCGCCCATCGACCGACCTGTTCCGCACAGTCTGCACACCGCCATTTATCCCGTCCGCGCAAACTCTCCAGTCGTTTCCGTTCTAATTCATGTTCCGGTTGTTTCTGTCTGTTTGGTAGGTGTTGTGTAGCAGTTGGCGATGAGGGATTGAATCCGCGAGCGGACGGTTTGGAAATAGCGGAGACTGTTACGGATCGACCGCTTC